>ERZ1066122.121-NODE-121-length-88374-cov-45.334084_pt1 | contig 88374 bp, 66 predicted proteins | sample MGYA00382769_ERZ1066122 | MGnify/ENA primary metagenome ERZ1066122 (study PRJEB33369, sample SAMEA5778352) | biofilm metagenome | biome: Industrial cooling water; feature: Water cooling tower basin; material: Biofilm | place: United Arab Emirates | collected... | reverse complement strand
GCTGGAGTCGTAGTTGCTGCCGCCTTCGGGCGGACGGGTCTCGTCGGTCATTCGGATGCGTCTTCGAAGAAGTCGGGGGTGGTGCACCGACACACCGGGCCTGGAACGCATGCCCGGCCGTGCCGCGATCGGCATGGCGGGTCGCGCACGCGGGTGCGCGACACACTAGTTATGGGGAACGTGGGGCGATTATATCAGTGCGCCCGGATCAGTGCGCCCGGACCGGCACGGCCGCGGGCGGACGGGCGCTGCGAGTTCACTTGCCGTCCGCGGGCGCGGCCTCGGTCTGGCCCGCCCCGACGCCATCGAGCAGCACGTATTCGCCTTTCCGGCCGTAGCGCACCGGGCTTTCGCCGATGCGCACGCACAGCCCGTCCTGGCCGCAGCGGGTGATGGCGCCGCTGTTGGCGGCATCCAGGATGTCCTGGGCGAAATCCGCCTGCTTGAACAGCTGACGGGTGTGCCAGGCGAAATACGCACTGACCGCGGCCACCACCACTGCGCCAACCAGCAGCGCGATGCCGGCGCGGGCCACCAGGGTCTTCTGCGACTTCTGCAGCGCCTTGGCCTGTTCGGCGATCAGCTTGGCGCTGTCGCCGGCGCTGGCCTGGGCCTGCTGCAGCTCCTTGCGCAGCTTGTCGAGCGATTCGGCGGTGCCGGCCTCGATCGCCTGCTTGGCGTTGGCGCTGACCGCCCCGATCACGGTCTGCGCCATCTGCTGGCCCTGCTGGTTCAGGCCCTGGGCCACGTACTGCAGCTGCTGCGCGCCCTGCGCGGCGGCGGTGGCCGCCTGCTGGCTGCGCTGGTCGAGCATGTCGGCGATGGCCGCGAGCTTGAGTGAGAGATCCTTGAGGTCTTCGGTGGTCATCGCCATCCCGGAGCGGGCCGTGTGTCGCTCTTGATCATCGCATCACCGGCGCTCCGCGTGCGACTTCATCGACCATCGGCGGCATCGGCGGGAGGGTCCGGGCCGCGTCCTGCGCGCGTTCGGCCTCGCGAGCGGCTGCCGCGCCTTCCTGTCGCCATGTCTGCCCGGCCTGACTGTCCGCATGTTCGCGCCCGGCCGCGAGCGCGTCGTCGGCCCTGCCCTCCATCGCCGCCCTCGCCAGCCGGTCGAACTGCGATTCGGCCGATTGCACCGCGACATCCTGCCCTGGCACGCGTTCCGTCGCTTCGCTGCGCGCCTCGGCCAGGGGCCTGTATTCCAGGCCAGCCGCCAGCGTCTCGTCGATGGGTTCGCGGCGGGTATCGGACTCGCGAAGGATGGCGCGCTGCTCGGTGTCGCCTTCCGGAGTGACCATGACCTCTTCGTATTCCGGCGCCCCCAACTGCAGGTTGGTGTCGCGCACGCCGTCGGCGTCGAAGCCCTGGCGGGTGTAGATCCAGGGGTGATGCTGCTCCGAGTCGTGGATGACGTTGGACGGATCGCCCAGCGGCGGCTCCGGGCGTGTGGAGAACACGGGCTTGTCGCTGTCGATCAGGCCGTTGAGATACTCCGCGAGCATGTTGGTGTTGCGGGTCCCCAGCCCGTCGAGCTCATACGCGTCACCGATGTTGCTGTGCACGCCGGGCACGGTGACGTTGAGCGAGCGGCCGTCGTCGCTCATGCCCGGCGGAAGATGCGGGGTGCCGATGAACTGGTCGCGGGCCTCGTCGCGCGCGGTGATCTGCAGCGCAGAGACCACCGAAGGCGGCAGACGCCGGTCGTAGTTGCGGGGGTCGCCTTCAGCGACAGGGTCCATCAGTGCGGCCGCCTGGATGACCTCGCCCGGCGGCACCAGCGGTTCCTTGGTGTACTGCACGCTGGTGACCAGACCATCGGGGCCCAGGGTGTACTGCGCGCCGGTAGGGTCGGCGATGCCGCGCTCGTCCACCAGGCGGGTGAAATAGGCGGCCTCCTCCGCGCCGCGGCTGAAACCCATCGCCGCCACCCGGATGTCCGCGTCCGGGTTTTTCTCCAGCCACTCGGCCGCCTGTTCGATGAACATGCGGTACATCGTCTCGGCACGTTCCTCGAAGGTATGGCCGGTGGCGCCATCCGCCGTGCCGTATCGGCCCGTGCCGGGGCCGGGGACGTAGCCGGCGCTGATATTGTCGAGTTCGCCCGCGGCATTGCGGGCCTGGAGCTGGTCGAAGAGTTGCGCCACGCCGGACGGCGGGCCGAGCTCGGGTTCGAATTTGTTGGCGCCCGTGCCATCGAATGCGGCGACGAAGAGCCGTTCGTCCGGGCGGTCGTCGCTGACCAGGACCGGTACGCGCATCTGCCCGACCTGATCCCCGGCCACGCTGTATTCGTCCAGATCCGCCTCCGTGGCTGGATTGGAAGGCACGCCGTCGATCGGAGGCGTGGCCGGCCAGAAATCGATGGGCTGCTCCTCCGGAAGGGGGGGAGCGGCGGCAGGCGGCGCCTGCACCGGGTCGCGCAGGGAGTCGACGGCGGGAAACCTGCCGTCCCACACGCGAACCTGCTCCTCGCCCGGGGGCCAGAAATCGATGGGGGGGTCTTCTTCCGAGCCTGCCATGTCGTCTCTCCGGTGTCCTGTCTGTCCAGGGCTGCGTGTCCAGAACGGTTGTCCCGCACCGCCTGCCCCGCATCGCCTGTCCTACGTCGGTCGCGATCGGCCGCTTGGAACACGTCATTCAGGGCATGCGATCCAGAGCCTGCGATCCAGAACCCGCGATCGCGTGCATGCCCCCCGACATGCACCACCCTGCTGCCGCCCCCGAGTGCCTTCAGCGGCCCATCGCAGGCCCGGTGCGCTCGGGTGCTTCCACCTGCGGCGGAGGCAGTTGTACGGCCTCCTGCGCGCGCTGCTGATCCTGATTGTGGGCGCGGCCGGATTCCAGCCACTGCTGCTGTTCCGGGTTGCGCAGGTACTCCGCGCTGATGCCGCGCAGGGCCTCGGGTGCGGCCGCGGACTGCGGGTCGCGGGCCACGTCGGCCAGGCGGTCGAACAACACGTTCTCACGGCCTCCGGCGGGCTGTACGGCGCCCTGGCGCAGGTCCGGCTCCCCTGCGGCCGGGCCGCGGATCGGGAAGGTCTGCGGCGTGTGGTACTCGTAGCGGCCGCTGAGTGCTTCGTCGATGGGTGCCTTGTGCTGCCGGTCGCCTTCCGCGCCCTTGGGCGCCAGATCGGGGTTGATCTGCCGCTCGCCGGCCTTGTCGAACTCGCTGGTCCGGTAGAACCACTGGTGCTGTTCGGACCGGTGCACCACGTACTGCCCGGGATCGGCGGGTTCCTGCTGTCTGGATAGGAACGGCTGCGCGCTGAGGCCGTTGAGATAGTCGCGCGCGAGGTTTTCGCTGAGGGTGCCCAGGCCCTTGAGCGTGTAGGCGCCGCCGATGTCGCTGTGCGCGCCGCCCACGGTCACGTTGAGCATGCGGCCGTCTTCGCTGAGCGTGTTGCCGCTGTTCTCGCGGGGCAGCAGGTTGGAGCCCTTGAACAGGTTGCGGCGCTCGTCCTCGGAGAACACCTGCAGGCCGGAAATCACCGAATCGGGCAGGCGACGATCCATGTCGAGCGCCTTCCCGGTGCCCACCGGGTCGTGCAGCATCACCGCCTGGGCGACCTGGCCGGGTTCGACGATCGGCGGCTTGCTGTAGGTGGCGCTCTGGACCAGGCCGTTCTCGTCGTAGGTGTACTTGGCGCCGGTGGGGTCCTGGATGCCGCGCTCGTCGACCAGGCGGGTGAACAGGGCCACCTCTTCCGCGCCGCGGCTGAAGCCCATCGCGGCGACCGAGATCTCGGCGTCGGGGTTGCGGCGTTTCCAGTCGGCGGCCTGTTCGATGAACATCTTGTACATCGTCTCGGCGCGCTCATCGACGGTATGCCCCTGCGCGCCGTCCTTGGTGCTGGCCCACCAGCCGTCCTGGGTACCCGGGCCGGTGACGTAGCCCGCAGTGACGTTGGGCAGCTGCCCCGCCTTGTGCTGGTTCTGGATGTCGTCGTAGATGCGCGCCACACCGGTGCGGTTGGCTTCGGCATCCTTGAACTTGTCGTTGCCGGTGCCGTCCATCACCGCCACGAACAGCTTGCGGTTGGGGTCGTCGGCATCGATCAGGTGCGGGACACGCATCTGCCCCAGCATCGCGTTGGCCTCACGGTAACTGCGGAAATCCTCGGCATTGGCCGGGATCACCTCGATGCCGTCGCTCTTGCCGTTGCCGCTCTTGCCGGACTCGCCACCCATGGGATCCTCCTGGGTCCAGTGTCCCGGGCCATCGCCGCGTCATGCGGCGTGGGCCGGGCGGGGTTCAATACGTGTGGGTCCAGACCCGGATGAGATCGTCGCGTGACGTGCTGTAGCGGTTGCCGGGCACCTGTTCGGTGCGCGTCGGAATCATGGTGCGGGTGTAGACCGTGACCGTGCGGTCGTCGATTTCCAGCAGGACATGGGTGAAGCCCATGCTCACGTCCTCCGGAATCTCCTCGCGCGGGACCTTGTGCAGGATCAGGCGCTCGGGAAACAGCGGGTCGAAATCGACGCTGGCGCTGAGCTCGGTGCCGTCCTTCGCGGTCCAGCGCAGCTCCGCAGGCGGCGGGAAGTTGGCGAGGTCGCCGAAACTGCCGCGCATGATCTCGTCGTAATGGTCCGCGCCCAGCGAGGCCCTGGAAGGCGTGGCCGCGGGGTTGCCGTGATCGTGCCCGGCATAGACCACGCTGCAGGCCTGGGTGTCGAAACAGAAGGCACCGAACATGTGGCGCTTGAAGAACATGGGCCAATCGGCCACGGTCCCGGTGTAGGGCCGTTCTGAGGCGGTGGCGCTGCGCGCTGCGGAAGTCGTCATGACCGGTTGGCACCCAGAAAGCAGGAAAACGAGGACGGAGACCAGCCCAAGGCGCAGCCTGGACCGACGCCCCGGGTTGGAGATGCCATGCCCAACACGTACCGATGTCCGGGCCGAAGGCTGTGGCATCGCCAAATCCATGCGGAAAGAGGTCCAGACTAACAGAACCCGCCCGAACGCAGACTGGTCGGATCCAGGTGGCGTGTTGCGATGCAACAAGGTTGGCGTGCCCCCCCTGTGCCGCGGTTTCAACTGCCCTGGGATCCGGACCTGAGTCGACTGTCTCCCGCTTCGCCATGTTCCACGTGGAACATGGCCACCTCGGCCCCCAGCCCCGACAATGCCGGCGGCGGTTCCGTGCCGGTGATCAGAACCTGTGCGCTGCTGGCCGACAGGCGCTGGAGCACCCTGCCCTGATGCGCGCGGTCGAGTTCGGAGGCGAGATCGTCCAGTGCGATCACCGGCCACTCCCCGCAGGCCTGCGCGTGCATGCCCGCCTGCGCGAGCAGCAGGGACAGGGCCGTGAGCTTGGCCTGCCCGCGCGAGAGGGCTTCGCGACCCGGCAAGGCTGCGAACACGATGCGCCAATCGGCCCGATGCGGCCCGACCGATGTATATCCGTAGGCCAGGTCGCGGTCCCGGGCCAGCAGCAGGGCATCCGCGAGGGGGAGAGAGTCCCGGTTCCAGCCGGGCGAGAACGTGAGCTCCGATGCCCCCAATGCCGGCACAAGTTCGCCGGCTGTCGCCTGCAACTCCGGGGCCAGTCGGTCCAGATAACGCTGGCGATAGCGGGTCAGGGGCTCGCCGGCTTCGGCTAGCTCATGGTCCCAGGCATCCAGCTGCGCGTCGCGCGTACGCGCCTTGAGCAGCTGGTTGCGCTGCTTCAGCGCCCGGGCATAGCGCCGCCAGACCGGGAGGAAATCTGGTTCCACGTGGAACAATCCCCAATCGACCAGCCTGCGGCGCGGTTCGCCACCGCCGGTAATCAGGGCATGACTGCCGGGTTCGAACGTGACCACGGCAAGTGCCGCGCACAGTTCGCCCAGGTGCGAGACGGACTGGCCGTCCAGCCTGCCCTGCCATTCGCTGCCGGAATGCCGCAAGCCGACCTTGCGCGTGCGCGTGGCGTCGCGTTCCTGCCATTCGGCGAAGACCTCGACGGCTTCGGCCCCGGTACGGACCAGCCCGTCGCGCACACGCCCACGGAAGCTGCGCCCATACGCCAACAGGTGCACGGCTTCGAGCAAGGTGGTCTTGCCGGCTCCGTTGGCCCCGCCGACGAAATTGAGTCCGGGCGCAGGTGTCCACTCCTCGGATCGGAAACGGCGCACTCCGGACAGCTGCAGACGGGTCAGAAACATGATGCGCCCCCGCGACAAGGCACGGACTCGCGCCGCATCGGAGCTTCGGTCGGCATCTGGGCCCCCTCGGAAAACCGCGGCGAGGAGGAAAACCGGGACAGCCAGTGAGACAACCAGTGAATGAGCGATCTCGCACACTGGCCCGGAAGGCAGATATCGGGACACCCATCGACTGTCAGATCGTCAGTGGCGGCCGCGCTCGAAGTCACGCCCGAATGCGCAAGAGACACCGAAACAGACACCGGGACACCCACTGACAACCAAACGCCGGACAGTCCCCGGATGTCGAGATCCGGGAAGAGAGACCGGGACACACACGACACACACGAAGACACCCACCAAATCAGACACGCACGCCGTGCGCAGCTGCCTCGGAGAGCGGGGTGATGATCGCGACAAAGATGATGCGGATGACGATCAGGAGGATGACGATCAGGACACCCACTATCACACCCACTATCAGGACACCCACTATCACACCCACTATCAGGACACCCACGGGAAGATCGAGATCGCACCTCAGCACCCGCGGATGATCGGCCAGAAGACCGTACGCAGCCCGAGGACCAGGAGGACGAGGACCAGGACACCCACGCACATGGATGACTGGGCCTGCCCTCACACCACCCAGAACAGATGGCATGCCGCCTGGCCGCGCCCAAACGACGACGCCCAGGCAAGCCCGGGCGTCTGGAATGTTTCACGTGGAACAACGCACCCGTCTTGGCCGGCGTGTCCTTCGATCGGATTGCAGGCATCACAGGCGCAGCGGCATCACCACATGCCGGCACTTGTCGCTGCTGGCCTCGCGGACCAACGCCGACGAATTGGCATCGCGCAGCTGCAGGATGATGTTTTCCTCGCGCAGCGCGGACAGCGCATCCAGCAGGTAATTGACGTTGAAGCCGATCACCAGGTTGTCGACGCGGGTATCCGCTTCGACCTCCTCCTGTGCCTCTTCCTGCTCAGGATTGTGGGCGTTGATCTTGACCTGTCCGGGCGACACCTCGATGCGTACACCGCGGTACTTCTCGTTCGAGAGGATGGCGGCGCGCTGCAGCGAAGCACGCAGGACTTCGCGCTCGATCTTCACTTCGCGGTCGGCACCGATCGGAATCACCGCTTCGTAATCGGGGAAGCGGCCGTCGATCAGCTTGCTGGTGAAAGTGACATCGTCGCGCTTCACCCGGATCTGGCTGCGGCCGAGTTCGAGCTCCAGCTCGCGGTCGCCGCCTTCCAGCAGGCGCTGCAGTTCCAGCACGCCCTTGCGAGGCACGATCAGCTGGCGCTTGGTCTGCACCGGCGCCTGCAGATCGGCCTCGCACAGCGCAAGGCGGTGGCCGTCGGTGGCCACACAGCGCAGTGCGCTGTCGCGCAGGTCGAACAGCAGACCATTGAGGTAGTAACGCACGTCCTGCTGCGCCATCGCGAACGCGGTGCGTTCGATGAGCTCCTTCAGCGCCGACTCGGCCACGGTCACCCGCTCGGTGGTGTCGACCTCATCGAGCGCGGGGAAATCGTTGGCCGGCAGGCTGGAGAGCGTGAAGCGGCTGCGCCCGGCCTGCACGGTGATCTTGTCGCTCGACTGGCTGACGGTCACCTTGCTGCCGTCGGGCAGTGCACGGACGATCTCGAACAACTTGCGGGCCGGAATCGTGGTCTCGCCCGGCTGGGCGTCCTCCACCGCCGTGCGCGCGACCATTTCCACCTCCAGGTCGGTGCCGGTCAGCGACAGACGGTCGCCTTCCACCTTGGCCAAAAGATTGGCCAGCACCGGCAGGGTCTGTCGCCGTTCGACCACGTTGACCACCTGGGCCAACGGCTTCAAGAGCACTTCGCGCTGCAGACTGAAACGCATGATGTGTGGTGTCCCCTCAGGCGGGATCCGGTGCGGGCCGTGGCTGCGGTGGCTGTTCCGATGGTGCGACGAACGCGGGGGTCGGAGTGGCCGGCAGGGCAGCGGCGTAACCGCTTTGGATCAGGATAAATCTATAAAGGCGGTGGTGATGGTGTCGCGAAATTCTGGGTACAACGATGGTAACACGCTGATTCCATTCCTGTTTTCGTGAAGCCAAAGGGTGTCGACAAACCCCTTCCGGGTTGTCGACAGCCTGTGGACAAATCGGAGGGGGTGTTTCGTCCACCGTGTTGTCCACAGCTTGTCCAGCGACCTGCGCGGAGACTTGTCCCCAGCGGCAGGTTGTCCACACTTTGCTTGGTTATTCGCTCAGCTTCCGGATCAGCTTGTCCCAGTCCTCGCGCAGCTTGCCGTCGCTTTCGGTCAGGGTGCGGATCTGCCGGCAGGCGTGCAACACGGTGGTGTGGTCGCGCCCCGCGAACGCATCGCCGATCTCCGGCAGGCTGTGCTCGGTCAATTCCTTCGCCAGGGCCATCGCCACCTGTCTGGGACGGGCGAGCGAACGCGTCCGGCGCTTGGACAGCAGATCCTTGATCTGCAGTCCATAGTAGTCTGCCACGGCCTTCTGGATGTTGGGGATGCCGATGGCCTGCTGCTGCGCGCGCAGCAGGTCGCGCAGCGTTTCCTGGGCGAATTCCGGGGTGATCGCGCGGCCGGTGAAATTGGCGCGCGCGGCCAGCGTGTTCAAGGCGCCTTCCAGGTCGCGCACGTTGCTGCGCATCTTCTTCGCCAACAGGAACGCCACGTCTTCCGGCAGCGCCACACCGCGTTCGCGCGCCTTGGAGAGCACGATCTGCGCGCGGGTCTCGAAATCCGGCGGCTCGATCGCCACCGACAGGCCCCAGGCCAGACGCGACTTCAGACGCGGCTCCAGGCCCTCCACCTCGCGCGGGTAGCGGTCGCAGGTGAGGATGAGCTGCTGGCGGCCGTCGAACAGCGCGTTGAAGGTGTGGAAGAACTCCTCCTGCGTGCGGTCCTTGCCGGCGAAGAACTGGATGTCGTCGATCAGCAGCGCGTCGACCTGCTGGAACTGGCGCTTGAACGCGTCCATGGTCTTGTCCTGCAGCGCCTTCATCATCGCGCTGAAGAACTGCTCGCTGCGCAGGTACATCACCCGCATGCCAGGGTCGTTGCGGCGCATTTCATTCCCGGCCGCGAACATCAGATGGGTCTTGCCCAGGCCTGTGCCGCCGTACAGCAGCAGCGGGTTGTGGGCGCGGTCGCCGGGCTTGAGCGCCGCCTGCAAGGCGGCAGCCCGGCCGAGCTGATTGCTGCGGCCTTCGACGAAATTGTCGAAGGTGTAGTGGTTGTCCAGATTGCCCGCGAACTCCGCGGCGGCGGCGATGCGCGCCTGCTGCTGCGCCAGCGTCACCGCGCTGCTGCCCGTCGCGCTGCCGGTGCCGTTGGCGGGCGTCGCGGGGCTGCGCGGCAGGGAGCCGATTTCCAGGCTGACCGTGCCGTTGCCGGCGTAGTGCGCCAGCAGCTCGCGGATGCGCGGCAGATAGCGCTCCTGCACGGCGTCGCGCACGAAGCCGTTGGGCGCATACAGCACCAGGGCATCGTCGCGCAGACCGGCCTGCAGCGGCTTGAGCCAGGTCTGCACCTCCTCCAGCGGCAGTTCGGCTTCGAGGTGTTGGAGACAGCGGGGCCAGGCGTCCATCGATCGGGAAAGTGCTACGAAAAGTGCGGAGGAGGAACTGCCGACGTGGCGCCGCCTGCGGTGCGGCGTCGCCAGTGGCGCGAAACGGGCAAGGCGCGGTGGGCTGCATGCAGGCCGAGGGGCCGGCCGCCGTGGCGCCATGATCTGCCCGCGCGATCTGCGCATGCGCACACGCAACTCCGGCGAAGGGAGCGGCATGCGGTCGTGGGCAGGTGGGGCAGACTACCATCGCGCCCGGTTCGCCGCACCCGCCGCACCCGCGGCGCAGCGTCCATGCCCTCAGCCCGCCCTGCCCCGCGATCGGTGGCTGCCATCGGCCCGGCGCGTCCGGGGCGGGTGCCGCCATGCGGCCAGCGCGAGGCGCAAACCGTCGCCCCGCCATGCCGCCTGTCATCCGGCATCCGCGGCAGGTTTGACGTGGCCCCCCGCGCATCGGCATAATCTCCGGTTCCTTGCGCCCCCAGAGCTCTCTGCGGCGCAGCCGACCCCGAAACGTCCGCGCCATCCGGCCCGTCGCAGCGCAGTGCGCTCCGCCCGCCGGGCAAGGCCGCCCGCTTCCGGTGCCGGTGTCGTCTGGCTATTCCCTTCCACGCGTTCCCCATCCGTACGCCTCAACCAGAGCCCTGTCATGGCTACCAAGCGCACCTACCAGCCCAGCAATCTCAAGCGCAAGCGCGATCATGGCTTCCGCGCCCGCATGAAGACCGCCGACGGCCGCAAGATCCTCTCGCGCCGCCGCGCCAAGGGCCGCAAGCGCCTGACGGCCTGAGTCCTGGTCGGCTCGGTGCCCGCCTCCCGGCGCGGACCCGATCGATCACACAGGCCTCCGGCAGCGTCGACCACGTCGACGCGACCGCCTTGCAACCCCCGGTGGACCCTCGCCCGTCCGAATCGCCCTCCGCCCTCGATGCGGACGATTCGCCACGGAGCGGGGGTTTTCCGCGTTCTGCGCGGGTCCGCGCCAAGGCGGACTTCACCCGGGTCTTCGCCGACGGCCGTCGCCAGGGCGATGCCGTGCTCGCAGTGCATTTTCTCGCCGACGGCCAGCCGCCGCGGCTGGGCCTGGCGGTCTCGCGCAAGATCGACAAGCGCGCGGTCGGCCGCAACCGGATCAAGCGCCGGCTGCGCGAGCGTTTCCGCCAGCTGCGCGCGCAGCTGGCACCCGGCGCCTATGTGGTCGTGGCCCGCGGCGGTGCCGCCCAGGCCGATGCCGCGGCGCTGAACGCAGCCTTCGAACAGCTGCTGCGCCGTCTGCGCGCGTTGCCCGCACCGCCGCCGGCCGGCACAATGCCCCCCGCCGCGCGCGATGTCGCGCAGGGACGCCCGAGCGTCCCGATGCTTGATTCTTCCCCCTCCGCTCCCACGTCGGATGACTCCGGCGTCTCGAACTCGTCCGCCTCATGACCTCCATTCGCACCATCCTCATCATCGCCTGGCTGACCGTGGGCGCGTTCCTGTGGCTGGAATGGAGCAAGGAGCAGAACGCACCCGCCGACGCGCCGGCCGTCGAAGCCGCTGCCGGAGACGAGGACGCACTGCCGCCCCCGTCCCTGCCCCCATCCAGCGAGGGCGCCACGGCCGTTCCGCGCGCAGCGGGTTCGGCGCCGCAGATGGCCGCCGCGACCGCCGCCGCCGACACCGCCGCGCGCGTGGAGCTGAGCAACGACGTCCTGCGCCTCACCCTCGACGGCGGCAGCGTGCGCCGCGCCGAACTGCTGCAGTACCGCGAAAGCCGCAAACCCGACGCACCGCTGGTGCGCCTGCTCGACGACACCGCCGCCAGCCGCTATCTGGCGCAGAGCGGCTGGATCTCCGAGCGCGGCGCGCCCAGCCACGACACCGGCTTCGTGCCCGAAGGCACGCAGGACAAGGTCGCGCTCGGCAAGGGCCAGGACCGCGTGTCGACCGCGTTCGTGTGGACCGGCGCCGACGGCGTGACCATCCGCCGCACCTACACCCTCGCCCGCGGCGACTACGCGCTGCGCGTGCGCGACGAGATCGTCAACGCCGGCGCGCAGCCGTGGACCGGCTACATCTACCGCCGCCTCTCGCGCATCCCGCCGAATGTCGAACGCAGCATGATGAACCCGGACACGTTCTCGTTCCGCGGTGCGGCCTGGTACACGCCGAAGGACAAATACGACAAGCGCGCCTACGAGGACTTCGTCGACGACGGCCCGATCGACCAGAACAACGTGCAGGGCGGCTGGATCGCACTGCTGCAGCATTATTTCTTCACCGGCTGGGTGCCGCAGAAGGACCAGGCCGCCAACTACACGCTGGAAGCCCGCGGCCGCGTGCACGGCGTGTCCGCCACCGGCCCGGAGTTCACCGTCGCGCCCGGCACCAAGGACAGCACCGAGGCCACGCTGTGGATCGGGCCGAAGCTGCCCGAGCGTCTCGCCGAGACCGCCAAGGGTCTGGACCTCACGCTCGACTACGGCATCTTCACGCTCATCGCCGAACCCATCCACTGGCTGCTGCGCCAGCTGCACACGCTCACCGGCAACTGGGGCTGGGCCATCGTGCTGCTGGTGGTGATCATCAAGCTGCTGATGTATCCGCTGTCGGCCGCGCAGTACAAGTCGATGGCCAAGATGCGCAAGTTCCAGCCGCGCCTGCAGCAGCTGAAGGAGCGCTACGGCGACGACAAGCAGAAGCTGCAGATGGCCACCTTCGAGCTGTACAAGAAGGAGAAGATCAACCCGGCCGGCGGCTGTCTGCCGATCCTGATCCAGATGCCGGTGTTCCTGGCGCTGTACTGGGTGCTGCTGGAGTCGGTCGAACTGCGCCAGGCGCCGTGGATGCTGTGGATCCAGGACCTCACCGCGCGCGACCCGCTGTTCATCCTGCCGGTGATCAACGCCGCGGTGATGTGGTACACGCAGCGGCTCACGCCGATGACCGGCATGGACCCGATGCAGCAGCGCATCTTCCAGTTCATGCCGCTGGTGTTCGGCGTGATGTTCGCGCTGTTCCCCGCCGGTCTGGTGTTGTACTGGGTGACCAACGGTGCGATCGGTTTGATCCAGCAGATCTGGATGATGCGGATCTATGGGGACAAGGACGCGAAGAAGTAAGCCTTCCTCTTTTCGTCTTTGCTTGTAGTCTTCGCTTCGCATCGTCGAAGTGTTCGAAACACCCGCCGGAAGGCGGGTGTTTTCGTTTGCGGCGAGCGCATGTCGTGTGAGAAGGCACGATCGAATAAATCCGACATCGCCGAAGCGCAATCCGTGAAACGTAGGCTGGGTCATCGACCCAGCCATTGCAGGCAGGTGTGGTGACAAGGGGGCTCGTATTCGAATGCGGCTGGGTCGATGACCCAGCCTACGGCCACTTACGCGTCCCCGGCATTCCCCGGCAGCACATGCCTGCAATAGCGCCACTCTTCGACGGTTTGGTCGTCGATATACACGTCGGGCTTGGGCAGAAAGTCCGCGAAGCAGTGCGCGATGCCGAGTTCGACCGCTGAGTCGCGCGCGTAGTCGGCGCCGCCGGAACTCCACAGGTACAGCGTTGCGCCTTCCGCATGCAGACGGCGCACTTGCTCGACGACGGCCGGCATCGGGATGCGCTTGGTGCCGGCGGAGCGGATGAGGGTGTCGTCGACGTCGACGTCGACGTAGATGATGCGTGGTTTCATGGCCTATTGGACCACGAGTTATCGGCGATCGGAAATGCCATGAACCGTGGTGTGGGTAAGGCCGCAGGCCGCACCCAAGGATGTCAGTTCAGAGAACAAAAGGATGCTCGAAACCAAAACAATCCCGGGTGCACGCAAGGCGCTTACGCGGCTTCATTCTGAAAAGAGTCAAAGGCTTTCGCGCTGACGCGCGAGTAACTTTTCTTTGCTTGTGCAAAGAAAGAGTAACCAAAAGAAAGCACACCCCGCGTCGCGCCCGGCGCTACGCGCCGGGTTCGCGGTCTGCGCAGGGTTTTTCGAAGGCACATCCCTGTGCCATCGAAAAACGCGCGGCCTCCTGCCGCGCGCCCTGCGGGCCTGATCCGCGCAGACCGCCGCTCCGAGGGGCCCCGGGAAGATCAAGAGCGGGCGCTTCCGATACAGATCAATGTCTGATCGCAGAACCTTAGCCTGGATGAGGCCGCAGGCCGCACCCAGGAATTTTCGATCACAGCGCAAGAGGATGCTCGAAACCAAAGCATACCCGGAGGCGCGCAAGGCGCTTACCCGGGCTACTAGCTATTCGCCGCGAACCCGCTGCGCATGACGCCGTGGTCTTTCGAACAGTAAATGGTATGCATAACCAATCGCTGCGAAGAGAACGACGAAGTGGATGCCAAAACGCAGTGCAAAGGAACCTGCGCCGCCTGGAGGGCCATAACCGCTGTAACCCCAGCCCTTGAGACGGTTAATCTCGGGATTACGTGGCAAGTATTCGACCCTAGCAGTTGTGTAGGTGCCTGTTGAGTCAGGTTTTCCAATAAGCTGTTCAGTTTGAGAGCTATTGGCCTCGTTTACACCCGTAAAGAAAAATCCCTCTGGGTTTCTGAACGAGTAATTTATGAAGTCTACCGTCCAGCTGTTATTTCCGTCATCTCGTTCGAATGTTTCGACTTTGAGAATCTGGGCAGGCGCTTCCTCACCATAAAAAGAGATTTTCATTTCTGTGATCAGATGCACTCCGACTGTAGCCGCATAACAGCCTGCGCCAAAAATTAGGCTAATTGGGAGAAGAATCTCCCAGGTGCGACCAAACCACTTGCTGCTCATTTAAATATCTCCAAAGCGGGTCAAGTCCAGAATTATCAGTGCCGTAGCCCGGGTCGAGCGAAGCGAAACCCGGGGTCGTTCTTCAAAAATCAACAAGTCCGAAAACGCTCAGCCACGCCGAAAACCCTGCCCCTACTCCCCACCCCTCGGCGCCACCATCTTCGCGACCAGAATCCCGATCTCGTACAACAAACACATCGGAATCGCGAGCAGCAGTTGGGAGATCACGTCGGGCGGGGTGACGATGGCGGCGAGGACGAAGATGGCGACGATGGCGTAGCCGCGGGCGTCCTTGAGTTGTTGCGGGGTGACCCAGCCGAGCAGGGCCAGGATCACGATCGCCACCGGGAGTTCGAAGCTCAGGCCGAAGGCGAGGAACAGCATCAGCACGAAGTCGAGGTATTCCATCGGGTCGGGCGAGAGCGCGATGGAGTCGGGGGCGAACTGGATCAGGAAGCCGATCACGCCCTTGAGCACCACGAAATACGCGAACGCGGCGCCGCCGTAGAACAGCAGCAGGGCGGAGACCATGATCGGCAGGGCCAGGCGTTTCTCGCGTTTGTACAGGCCGGGCGCGACGAAGGCCCAGGCCTGGTAGAGCAGCCACGGGATGGTGGCGAACAGTGCGGTGAAGAAGGCCACCTTCACCGGGGCCATGAACGGCGAGAGCACCTTGATGCCGGGCAGCTTGGCGCCTTCGGGCAGGTTGGTGAACAGCGGCATCGCCAGACCGTCGAACAGCTGGTTGGAGAACGGCACCAGGGCGAAGAACACCACCAGCAGCACCGCCGCGCCGCGGATCAGGCGCGCGCGCAGTTCGATCAGGTGGTCGAGCAGGCGCATTTCGCCGGCGGCCTGCGCCTGCGCGGCGTGGTCCTCGAAGGACTCGACCTTGTCGGGGTCAACGCTGGCCATCGTCGCGGCTCGGCTGTGGTGTGGCGGCGGGCGTCGCGTCATCGTGGTCGTTCTCGAGACGGGGCGCATCGGCCGGGGCCTGTGCGGTGCCGGCGTCGGAATCGCTGACGCCATCGCCGACCAGCTCGCCGATGCGCGCATCGGCCGGTCGCGCGCGCCGCGCTTCGTTCAGCGCTTCGCGCATCGATTCGAAATCCTTGCGCGTCTCTTCGCCGGCGGTGCGGATCTGCGCACTGAAGTCTTCAGCCTCTTCGCGGACATTGCGCAGGCTGCGCTGCAGTTCTTCGGCCTCCAGCTCGCGCTCGAGCTCGCCCTTGACCGAATACCACTGCGCCCGCGCGCGCCGCACCCACAGGCCGGCGAAGCGCGCGACCTTGGGCAGGCGCTCCGGGCCGAGCACGACCAGCGCGATCAGGCCGATCACGCCCAGTTCGGGCAGAGACAGGTCCAGCATGGGCGCAGTCCGGGTGCCGGGGCGGCGCGGTCAGCGCGAGGCGCTGTCGTCGCGCTGGCGCTCGCGGTCGCTGGCGCTGTCGTCCTGCGAATCGTTCTTGAGCTGCGCGGGCTTGTCCTCGTCGCGCATGCCCTTCTTGAACTCGTTCACCGCCTTGCCCAGATCCTTGGCGCCGCTGGTCAGCCGCTTGGTGCCGAACACCACCAGGACGATGACGAGGACGATGATCCAATGCCAGATGCTGAAGCTGCCCATGATGCGCTCGAAAAGACGGGGTGCTCAGGATAACGCAGGCGCAAGACGGCCGGACGACAGCCGGTCACGGAAGGCTCACGGTGTGCGCGGCGGGTCTTCCGGCAGCGGCTCGGTGCTGACCGCGGGCTCCACCGTCTCGAACGGCTGCGGCTGTGGCTGCGGCTGGGCCGAGATGGCGGGGGCGTTGCCGCCCGCGCTCACGCCCGGCGTGGGCGGTGTGCCGTCGGCGTCGTCGCTGCGCCGGGCCCGTGCGGTCGCGGTGGCCTCGTTCAGCCGGCCGCGCAGCCCGGCGATGGCGACCGAATCGCCGGGAGACACCCGGTTCTCGAAGATCATCCGCGGCGTGGTGTCGCGGCCGTAGGCGGCTTCGTTGGCGTCGTGATCCATGCGCAGCACGGCGCCGTCCAGCGCCACGCCCGCGAACAGCCCGCGCGCGCGCGACCATGACCAGATCTCGGCCTTCAGCTGGCCGTCGGTGGCGGTGGAGGCGTTGCGGCCGAGCGGGCCGGCGGCCACGCCGGCATCGGCGCCCAGGGTGAATTTGCCGTTGACGATGGAGTCCAGCCCGCGCCGGGTGCGGAACACCAGGATGATGTCCGCCGACTGCACGCCGACCTGCAGCCCGATGCTGCCGCCGGTGAGGGTGACGAAACTCGGCGCCGACCAGGTGCCGTCCGGCGCCCGCACCGACAGCACGCCGCGTCCGCGTCGCCCGCCCAGCACCAGCCCGGCCTTGATGGTGTCGGGCACGATCACGATGGCCTCGGCCTCGTCCAGCAGTTTGTCGGGGATGGCGGACTCGGGGATGGCCTGGATTTCGGTCAGCACGCGGCTGGCGTTGTCGGCCTGCGCGTCCTCGCGCGGACCGGCGTGGGCGCTGGTGGCGATCAGCGCGCCGAGCGCGAGGCTCGACAGGGCGAAGCGGAACGACGTGGGCATGGGGAACTCCGGGGAAAGTACGGCAAAGCATAAGACCGCCGGGGCGCGGCGCGGTTCAGCCTAAGAGCGGCTGCATGAACGGAACGGAAAGACGGCCGCGGCCAATGGGCCGCGAGCGGCCATTCGGTGCGGGACGCAGGCCGATCGACCCGCGCGGCGTCCGGGCAAGCGCGTCGCGCATCGCCAAGCCGAACGGGCAATTCCTGACACAGTCTGTCGCATCGCAGGCGACGAGGACTGCGCTCGCGACTGGTCACGTGCGCGGCCGCGGTGCGCAGCGTGGATGGCAGGTCCGCATGTCCACAGGCTGCCGACTACGCGCGTGCCGGTGTCAGCAGTGTGGCTGTGATGTGCATCGCTGGAGTTGAGTGTCCGCATGTGGCGATGTCGTCATTTCCATCACGCGTCCACACGGCCGCGATCCGCATCGGACATCTGTCCTGACTTTCTGGATTTCGTCGTGAATAGAGGCTGTTCGCTGCGGAAAACTCTGCCGCGACACGCACGGCGATCGCGCGCGAAAGACGCGCGATACGCACGGTCAACTGGACACGGAACACAAGGAATCCTGCATGCCACAAGACACCAATTCACATCCGCTGACGCTCGTCGACGGCGTATTCGAAGGAGGCGGGTGCCTGGGCGGCGCCTACGTCGGCGCATTGCGCTGCTTCAGGGACCGCGGCTACTGGTTCAAGCGCGCCGCGGGCTCGTCCGCCGGCGCGATCATCGCCAGCCTCGTCGCCGCCGGCTACACGCCGGAAGAATTCGAATGGCTGATGCGCCACGACGTGCAGAAAAAGCCGGCGACGCTGCCGAATTCGCCGTTGGTGCAGAAGATCGCGTTTTCCTCGTTCCTCGATGCCCCGCTCAAGGCGAACGAGATCGCGCTGTCGGTCCGGCGCAACAACATCCTGTGGATGACCATCACCGGCAGCATCATCGACCGGCTGGCTGCCGACATCCAGCAACAGATCACCGCCAGCACCGGGCAGCTGCAGGGCGCACTGGTCTCTGCCCTGTCGGGCTACGTTGGCCTCATCGACAAGCGGACGATGAGCACCAAGATCAAGTCCGCGATCCTGGGCGATGTGAACGGCGTGCTGAAGAACTTCCCCGGAGGTTCCGCGCTGGCCGGTGCCATGAGCAGGACACTCACCGGGACCGCCAACAGCATCGCGCAGATGATCATCGACACGATCGAGGCGGGACTGAAGTCGACGGCGGCGCTCACGAAGAAGATCGTCGCCGAGGTGGAACGTGCGGTGCGGCAGTTCCTCGCCGAAGTCTTCGCGTCCTTCAACGCACAGCGCATGCGGCTGGCCGACGAGATCGTGCTGGCGGTGATCGATTCCGACCCGGCGGTGCGCATCTACGTCAATCTCGTCGGTCACAAGCGCATCTTCAAGGGCGACGCCTTCCTCACCCAGATGCGCAACCTGATCCAGGCCAAGGCCTTCCAGCGCGGGCTGATCCGGCGTATCGACCAGCCGGTCACCTTCGGCGTGCTGGCCGGCGCCGATGCGCAGTCGCGCATCGATCTGTACGTGACGACGACGGACATGAGCGCCAAGGCAGGTTCGGAGAACAGCCTGGTGGTCTACAGCACGAGGGACGCAGCCACCGCGGAAAAGGAAGTCGCGATGGCGGTCCGCGAGTCGATGTCGATCCCCGGCCTGTTCGAGCCCTGCGCCGACAAGCGCGGCAGGAAAGTGCTGGTGGACGGCGGCCTGACATCCAACCTGCCCATGCACCTGTTCCTGCAGCCGGCCAACAACACCGCGGAGGACGCGGCGCGCCAGATCGTGGTGTTCACGCTCCAGGGTGGAGGCGACGACAAGCTCAAGGAGATGGGCCTGGAGAAAGCGCCCGAAGGCCGCCCGTCGCACGAGATCGTCATCGAAAAACTGATGGGCCGCAGCCTGGACGCCGCCGACAAGCGCGTGCTCGCGCGCAGCGCGCTGCCGTACGGCGCGACGGCCGTGCCCGACACGCAGGCTTTCCTGTCCGGCGGCCGCAACAGCGTGAACGTGTTCGCCGGCAGCGCCGAGTATGCGCTGGTGGCCTTCGTCCTGGATGTCGGCATGCGCTATCGGCAGCGCGGTGCGAACAGGTTCGACGCCGAACTGTTCAATCACCTGCTGGGGCACCATCCGCGCATCACGTCGATTCCGATCATGACCAGCAGCTTCGACTGGCTCAACTTCGAGTTGAACTCGGACCCGAAGGCGGCGGAGATCATCGCGTCGTATGGCTGGGCCTGGACGCATCGGGCCATGCACCAGCGGGATGCCTACAAGGACGCGTTGCTGGAGCGCGCGCCCAGCGCGGTCGAGCTCGAATTCGACGCGAAGGCGGGCCGGCTGCTCGCGGCGATCAAGACCGCCGAAAAGGACGGCAAGGACCCGAAGGCACTGGTGGCGCAATACGACCAGCTGCTGAGGCAATACGAACGCGACATCGAGGACAACCCCTTCACGGCCAAAAAGCCGTCGAGGAAGCAGATCGCCATCGACATCCTTCGCGAGAAGCGCAGCGGCGAGATCCTCTCGATCCTCGAAGGCCCGCAGCTTGGCGGCCTCCGCCGTCGTCCCTGACCCGCTGCGGAACCCGGCGCGGCCGAACCCGGCCGCGCATCCCGCTTGAGCCGAACGGAACGTCCGGAGGATCCGGAGGTTCCGTTCGGGCGTTTTGAGAGCGGCATGCGAGGAGCGAGTTCGGGTCGGGATCGATGCAACCGCTCACGGGTTCATGTGGGTGATCGATGGCGAGTGGGGCCGCAGGTCGAACGGGAGAATTGTGGGTGTCCTCGTTTCGTTCTCCTCGTTTCGTTCCGCCCCTGGCCTGCTCGGCCGTATGCCGCTGGGGCGTGGCGTGGCGGCGCGCGCGTCGGTTCGACGGGAGCGCTGGGGGCGATACCCCGGAATGGCGGGCGTTCGCGTTGCAGTAGGTGGGTGTCCTTGTTGTCCCGCCTTGTTGTCTGGTGCTTGTTGTCCCGACGGAAGAACACGGACACAGATCACGCAGGCATTTCATGCGGGTGAATGCGGGTCGTCCCGAATATGTCCCGACTTGCGGTGCAGCACGATACCGACGGCCGCGAAGACAAGTTCGATCGCCGCTCCCGCTGCGACCACGATCGACGCGGATGCCGACATCCAGGTCAGCGCCACTCCCGAACCAGCGAGCGTGAGGCCAAGCGCCCAATACAGCCGCATGCCGAACAGCGTGGAGAACACCAGATAGCGACCGCCGATGATCAACAGCATCGCGGCAAAGAACCAAGCGGGATTCTGCAGGCCCAGCCCATACGCCAGCGGCAGGCTGAAGATCAGCCAGAAGGTGCTGGCACCCGCCAGCAAGCCCAGCGCATTGCCCTTGGCATGCCTGGCCGACGCGCCGAAGAGTCGGCACAGCAGAACGCCCACGGGATGAATCAACATACCGCCGATGAGCAGAGCCCAGATCGCCCGATCGGCTGAGGAAAACGCGGCAGCGGCGGTTGCGACGGACCACGCGAGCGCCGATGCCAGGACGCCAAGCGCTCCGCTGTAGTACGCACGGCGCATGTCCAACTGCAGCGCGGACAGGGGCAGATCCATATGTTCAGTCTCTCTTCGGCCTGTATGCGCCATCGCGCAGAAGTGGAGCCGCGCCGAACGCGTCGGTATGAATGATGACGTGGACGCCGGTCGCCCGAGCCCAAGCGCGAGGATGCTACACCCGCCGCGATCGATCCGGCAAAGCGCACACAGCGGCGATGGTCCAGCGATAGGCAGCGCAGAGCAGCGGATCGAACTGGCGGAGCGGATCGGCCGTACTTGCTGAAAGGACGGGAGTTGGCTGAGCGATGCGGGGTGACATCCACCGAGCGATGAAGTCAGGCCCGTGCGGGGCAGCTGCTGGATGATCGGCGGCAGGCCAGGTTGGAGCTGGAACGATCGGGTGTCGGAAGACAGTTTTGTATCAGTACCAGGAATCAAGTCGGGGAATTGTGGGTGTCCTTATTTCACTCGACGCAGAGAGTGCATGGCGTTGTGTGTGCTGGGTCGAAGGGAACCTTGGGCATCATGCCGCAAAATTGCGGGTGTCCTTTCGTTTCCTTCCTTGTTTTCCGTGTACCTGTTACTGGGCGGAGCTCAGAGAATAGCTTTAGCCTAGGAGGTGTGCCTTAGTCAACCAGCGAGGCCGTCTGACACCCCGTCTTCATAAGCCGGAATTTCATCAGCATCGTCCATTTCGATGACGCCCGTGAGAAGATCCGCGTAGCGCTCGGAAAGATGGGACAGCGCCACATCTTCAGATGCATCGAATTCGATCAATTCTTTGTAAAACTGCATCCTAGAGCGATTCTCCTCAAGCACTTCACTCCACAATTTGACGCGAATCTTCAAGTTCGGACGGTTGACCAAAACACCATTCGCATGCTCTATCGTAAAACGAACATTGTCATCAATATTTGTACTCAGGATCCAGAAATCCCATTCCGCATTGGTTTTGTCGAATCGGTTGTCCTCTGAGACTGAACGTGCGTAGCCCTGAATTTGCGTGACTTCCTTTTGTGTGATGGTGACCTTGGGAGCCTTAAGCTCGACAACAAGGTGCGAAGGATTTTTTGACCCGTAGCGCCGAATCGTACGCGAGAGCATTAAATCAATAATGCCCCGTGTCTTGGAAACGTGTTTGACTGGTTCGTCGATACAGACGTGATCGCCTAGAATTTTTCGATGGGCACGAAGTGCTTGCGTCAATGATCGATCATCCACCGAGATCGACCATTCCTCTCCGAACAGCCACGCATTTTTGGCAATGATTCTATGGAGCTGAGTTCGTTCCTTGAGCTTTTCCTTATAATCCGCTTCGTAGATGAGGGTTTGCAAACCCATGATTAGCTTTAGGCGATCTGTGACGACTGCCGATGCATTGATTACACTTGTCAGACTAACGTCCTTCAACAAATCGGCAAGGCGCGCCTGCTCTCTTTTTGGGAGACTGATTACCTCACTCAAGATACGTTGTAACTCATCAGGACTTTTTTCAATTGCAGTCTTGAGCAGACTGAGATGCAATGCTTGGCTCTGGCGCGTGCCACTTGTGTACTCTGCGACGTGCTTAGCAACATGCGTTGCGACTATGTTAAATATTTGGCGTTCCGCAACTTGAACAAGTGTCTTTGGTTCTTCTTTGAATGGATATACTTGCTGCTGCTTCCAATCTTGAATCACCGATTCCGAGGCATCGGCAGCTTTTCGATCAAAATGCTCCCGAATCACTTCTTGCGAATCGTTTAGCCACTGAGCAACCGCGCCATTGAGCTCTGCAAGATCCAGCGCATCCTGATCTTGAAGAAGAGAAATATAGGCAGATCGTAAATAGGCAGTGAAGCAAGCTCCGCCTACGTGGAACTTGCGATTGGCCTTGAATAGCGGTGCGCCTCGCTCATTCGCAAGAAAGAGAGTACGTCGGTCTTGCTCAACCCATTCGATAAGATCAAGATTTGCTTCGTACGTGACTCCATCAACCGTTGCTGGAGGCAGTGAAATCAACGTTCGACCCACAATGAATGGAGCCGGATCGAGTCTGATTCCATCAACTTCGACAATAACGTCTCGATAGTCCGCCAAGTATGTGGCAAACGTTTCGCTCAATTCGTTAATCGCCTCGTCACTGACAAAAAGAGACTTTGGTCGACCTACTTCTTCGATACGGACAGTTACACCGGAGCGAGCATTAGCTTCGGCAGTCTCAGGAGTAGTTACCTCAATCTTATTGGAAGCGTCCGCACGTAATTGGAGGGCATAGCGTTTGAGGTCAACCAAGTCACTGTAGATCACATTCCATGTGACCACGCGACCCAACGACAGCGCTTTGAATCGGCCCTTACCTTCGCTTCCGTGCAGATAACGACCGGCATCGGACATTCCCGCGCGGCGCTTCCAAGAACCGCCAAGCTGAGCGAATCGTGCTTCAGCGTCATCATGCGCAAGTCCCCGACCGTCATCAGCGACCAACAATTCCGCAACGCTTCCGAGTTGATTTTCCAGAAAGCTAACTTTGACGTGCTTAGCGTCCGCGTCCAATGAGTTCCAGATTAACTCCGACAAGGCGGCTAGCGGTGAGGCCCTCGACACCTTCGCAAGGTGGTCGCTGCCTGCAGTGACCGTAAAAGTGGTCATGTATCTCTCCATGTTGGGCTTGTCGCTACGATGAAGCTATCTTAGCCATTACGGCATAGGTTATCCCGCCATGGCGGAGATTTGCTTTCAATCGAAAGCAACCCGCTCCTGCCTACTCTAGGCTTTATCACCTGCCCCGACGACGAGGACACCCGCCGTAAGCACCCCCGATGCGCACGGACCATGACCGCTCCTGTCGCGCCTCGCTCCGTCCATCGCGAAACGATCGCTCGCACGCCATACCATCCCACGAACTGTTCCACCCCACCCGCTGACGCCACGCCCCCAGCCTGTCATCCTTGCCCGATGACCACGACACCCTCTCCCGACGCCCAAGGCACCCCCTCCACCGCCGTCCTGCTCGTCAACCTCGGCACGCCCGATGCGCCCACGGCGCCGGCGGTCCGGCGGTATCTGGCGGAGTTCCTGCACGACCACCGGGTGGTGGCGTTGACGCGGTGGATCTGGTGTCCGTTGCTGCACTTCATCATCCTGCCGCTGCGTGGGCCCAAGGTGGCGGCGAAGTACGCGCAGATCTGGATGGAGGGTGGTTCGCCGCTGGCGGTGCATACGCGCGATCTCGCGGCGGCGGTGCAGGCGCGGATGCCGGAGCTGCGGGTGGACTGGGCGATGCGCTACGGGCAGCCGTCGATGGCGGCCACGGTGGAGGCGCTGCGCCGCGACGGCGTGCGCCGGCTGCTGGTGCTGCCGCTGTATCCCCAGTATTCGACCACCACCACCGCGTCGGTGGAGGACGTGGCCGGGCGCATCGCGCGCGATGCCGGGCCGGCGCTGCAGGTGCAGACCGTGCGCGAGTATCACGTCGACCCGGTCTGGGTGGCGGCGGTGGCCGACAGCATTCGCGCGCATTGGGCGACGCACGGGCAGGCCGACCGGCTGCTGTGTTCGTTCCACGGCATCCCGCAGCGGCTGGCGAAGGCGGGCGACCCGTATCCGCAGCATTGCGAAGCCGGGTTCGCGGCGATCGTCGACGCGCTCGGCCTGCCGCGCGAGCGTGCGGTGATGACCTACCAGTCGCGCTTCGGCCGCGAGCCCTGGCTGCAGCCCTACACCGACGACACCCTGCAGGCGCTGGCGCGCGAGGGCGTGAAGACGGTGGATGTGGTGTGTCCTGGCTTCGCGGTGGACTGCCTGGAGACGCTGGAGGAAATCTCGGTGGAGAACGCACATCTGTTCCGCGAGGCCGGCGGCGAGGCGCTGCGCTACATCCCCTGCCTCAACGCCTCGGATGCGCATGCCGATGCGCTGGCGGCGCTGGCGCGGCGGCACCTGCAGGCGCAAGAGGGCTTGGCATGAGTGTTCTGCAGGGCGCCGCACCCGCGGCGATGCGCGAACGCGACCTGCCCACCGCGCGCGGGCGCTTCGCCGCGCTCGACAATGGCACGTTCGATAACGGTATCGACGACAACAACGACGGCCGCCCGCCGCTGCTGGCCCTGCACGGCTGGCTGGACAATGCCGCCAGCTTCGCGCCGATGGCGCCGCTGCTCGCGCATTACCGACTGGTCGCGCTGGACATGCCCGGCCACGGCCGCAGTTTCCATTACCCGGACGATGCGGAATACAGCCTGTTCAGCACGATTCTGGACATCCTGGCCGCGGCCGATGCGCTGGGCTGGGAGCGTTTCGCACTGCTCGGGCATTCGATGGGCGGCGCGATCTCCAGCCTGGTCGCTGCCGCAGCGCCGGAACGGGTGAGCGCGCTGCATCTGATCGAAGCACTCGGCCCGCTGTCGGCCGACGCGCCGTCCACGGCCGAACGCCTGCAGGACGCGGTGACACGCCGTCGCGCGCTGGATGTGACCCGCAAGCGGGTGTTCAACGACCTCGATCTCGCGGTGCAGGCGCGCATGCTCACGCCGGTGGCGGCCGTGGACGAACCCACGGCGCGGCTGCTGGTCGCGCGCGGCGTGCGCGAGGTGGAGGGCGGCTACCTGTGGAGCAGCGATGCGCGGCTGACGCTCCCCACCGCGGTGCGCATGACCGAGGAACAGGTGCAGGCTTGCCTGCGTGCGATCCGCTGCCCGGTGCGGCTGCTGGTGGCGGACCCACCGCCGCCCTACTTCACGCCAGATCTGCGCGATGCGCGCGTCGCCTGTGTGCCCGGACTGCAGCTCACGGTGCTGCCCGGCGGGCACCATCTGCACATGACCCATCCTGCGGAGACGGTGGCGGCACTGGGCTTGTCGCCCCCGCCCTGACCCGGTCTGCCCTGCGCTGCGTTCAGCGCCCCGGCGCCTGCGGCGGCGCGGCGAGTTCGCGTGCATCCAGACTGCCGTCGCTGTTGCTGTCCTGCCGCCGGAAGGTCTCGGCCACGCGTGCGCGGTGCGCTTCGAGCGTGAGCACGCCGCCGCGCCCGCCGGGTTGCTCCTCGGGGGTCAATACGCCGTCGCGGTTGGCATCCATGCGGTCGAAGGCATAGCTCAGCCACACCTGATATTCGATCAGCGAGACCTTGCCGTTGCGGTCGGTATCCATGCGTGCGAGGTAATCGCCGCTGCGGGTGATGCCGGGGTCGGATGGCTCGACGCCTCCGGAGGAGGCCGCACCAGGTTCGATCGCAGGCTCGGCCTGCTGCGCCGACGCCGGCGGCCGGGCCGGCCCCGGCCGCGGCGCATCGGGATTGGACGACTGCCATTTGAGCGAACCGGCTGTCGCGCCCGGCGCAAGGCCGATGAAAAGCGCGACACAAAGCGCCACAGAAAGCGCGGCAGAAACCATGCGCGCGGCGGGCAGGGACGTGCGGAGGCGGGTCATCGGCGGCATCGTGTCATCGGGGGCGACAGCGCCCTAGCCTGCTCCGGCCGATCGCTGCACGCAAGCCGCACGCCAATCGCGCTAACAGGCCCCAGTCCGCGGCCGACGCAGGAACAGCCACGCGAACACCAGCATCGCCGCTGCGGCCAGATAAGGCGACAGCGCGATGAACAGCCCGAGAAACAGCAGGCTCCAGCCGATGCGCAGCGGTACCGCAAGACGGCGTTCGGTGAGCGCGACGCCGGCCATCAGCAGAGTGCCGGCGAGTGCGGACAGCAGCATCAGCACGAACCACCACTCGGCCAGCCACCGTGCGACCGAAGCGACGGCGCGCGCGAAGACACCGTCCCCGCCCGCGCCGAGCGCCTGCGCGACGGCGACCACGCCATGCATCGGGTCGAACTCGAACAGGCCGATCAGCAGCATCACGACGAACGGCAGCAGGACCAACACGATCGCCGCGGCGCAGCACAGACGGCGAATGCGCAACACGGAGCGGGAAGACCGTGGCATGCGCGGCCTAGACATGGTCGAGGATGCGCACCCACAGGTCGGCGGTGTAGCCAAGCACAAGCCCGATCCCGGCGGCGATGCCGTAGCCGGGAAGATCGGCAGCGAGCACGGCCGCGATCGCCAGCGCACAGGCGACGCCGAGCGCGGTCTGGGCGGTGATCGACAGTGTGCGCCGTTTGTCGGCCGTGCCCGCGATCACCAGGCCGCAATAGGTGCCGAACAATAGGAGCACGGCGAATGCGGCGCCGGCCTGCGAAGCCGGCGGATCCACATCGAACCAACTCAACACGGCGAACACGCCCCCGAACAGCAGCGCGCCCAGCAGCGACGACCATGACATGGCGGAGACTCGTTCGGAGGGCGGCGGCAGGCTCGTGCTGGTGACGTGCTGGTGACGCACCGTCTTCGCGCCGGCCTTACGCCTGGGGGAGGGGCTGCGTCGGTGCCGGCCGTTCCGTCGTTCATACAGTCGAGCCAGGCGTGCGATCCGGACGCATCTCGACCAGCCTGCCCTGCCATCTGCGTTCAGGCATGTGCCGCCAGCCATGCCCGCAGCGCGGCGGGCTTGACCGGTTTGGTCAGCACGGCGCAGCCCTCGCGGCGTGCGGCGGCCTTGAGCGCGTCGCTGCCGTCGCCGGTGAGCAGTGCGGCGGGAATGGCGCGGCCGGCGCGGCGGCGCAGTTCGGCGACGGTGGCCAGGCCGTCGAGGCGGTCGTGCAGGTGGAAATCCACCAGCAATGCGTCGGGAGTGTCGCTGTCGGGATCGCTATCGGCAGGCGTGCCGCTGCCGACCTGCGCCAGCGCTTCGTCCACGGTCGCCGCCACGCGGACCTGCACCCCCCAGCGCTGCAGCAGCACGCGCATCCCGTCGAGGATGTCGGCGTCGTTGTCGACGCAGAGCACGCGCAGGCCCGCCAGATCGTCGCTGGTCGCGGCCGCGCGCACCGCGGCGGCGGGGGCGACGACGGGCGCGGTGGCGGCCGGCACGCGGATCGAGAACACGCTGCCGCGGCCGACGCGCGAGCGCACTTGCAGCGGGTGGTCGAGCGTGCGCGCGATGCGCTGGCAGATCGAGAGACCCAGGCCCAGGCCGCGTTCGCCGCCGGTGCCGCCGGCGCCGGCATCGAAGCGCCGGAATTCCTCGAAAATCTGCGCCAGATGGTGTGCGGGGATGCCCGGGCCGGTGTCGCACACCGCCAACTCCACCGCGTCGCCGCGCGGGCGCAGGGCCAGCAGCACCCCGCCGCTGCGGGTGTAGCGCAGCGCGTTGGCGAGAAAATTCTGCAGCGCGCGGCGCAGCAGCCTGCGGTCGCTGCGCACGTGCATGCCCGCGCCCGTACCTGTTGTGCGCGCGGCTGCGCGCACGCGCAGCGCGAGCCCGCGGCCGGCGGCGGCCGGTGCGTACTGCGCGGCCAGTTCGTGCAGCAGTGCGCCCGCATCGAACACCGTCGGCTCCGGCTGCAGCGCGCCGGCATCCAGCCGCGACACGTCCAGCAGCCCGTCCAGCAGGTCTTCGGCGGCGCGCAGCGCGGTGTCCACGCGTTCGGCCAGATGCGTGCGCTCGTCGGGGTCGCCGCTTTCGCGCAGCGCCGAGGCGAACAGGCGCGCGGCGTTGAGCGGCTGCAGCACGTCGTGGCCGATCGCCGCGAGGAACCGGCTGCGCGACTGCTGCGCGGCCTCGGCCTCGCGGGTGCGCAGCTCGACGCGCTGCTCCAGCGTCTCGTTGATCTCGCGCAGCGCGCGTTCGGCGTGCTTGAAATCGGTGATGTCGTTGAAGCTGGTGACATAGCCGCCGCCGGGCAGCGGCTGGCCGCGCATCTCGATGGTCTGGCCGTTGCCGCGCACGCGCTGGAACACGTAGGGCTGGCCCGCGCGCAGGTGCGCGAGGCGGCGCTGCACTTGCTCGTCGACCGACGCGGTCTGCGGCCCCAGCTCGTTCATCTCGGCGCGCTCGGCGCTCCAGCGGATCAGGTCGGCGATCGGCCGGCCCACGTACAGCATGCCGTCCGGATACCCCAGCATCTCCTGGTAGCGCCGGTTCCACGCGATCAGGCGCAGGTCGGCATCCACCACGCTCACGCCCTGGCTGATGTTCTCCAGCGTGGTCGAGAGCACCTGGCGGTTGAAGCGCAGCTCCTGGCTGGCCTCGTCCAGCAGCGCGACCACTTCGCCCAGTTCCATGCCGCTGCCGCGCAGCGCGCTGGTCAGCGTCAGCCGCGCCGAGGCCGCGCCGATGGCCGAGGCCAGCAGGCGCTCGGTGAACTGCACCAGCGCGCGGTCGGCCGGCTGCTGCGGCTGCCAGGCGCGACGCATCGAGGATTCGGCGTAATCGGCGAAGGCGCGGCGCGCGTGGCGCTCGCCGACGATGCGCTCGGCCAGCGCCAGCAGGTCGCCGCTGCGCACGCTGCCGGCCCAGCCGCCGGGCGCCAGCGGCGAACGCTGCGCGTAGGGGTCGAGATAGCCGGCCGCACGCAGCTGGTCCTGCAGCATGGGGCGGCGACGCAGCGACACCAGCACGTAGGCGCCCACGTTCGCCAGCAGCGACCAGAATACCCCGTGGGTGAGCGCATCCCAGCCGCTCAGCCCGAACAACTGCCGCGGGCGCAGCCAGCCGAGGTCGAACAGGCCCTCGCGCAGCCAGGCCGCGCCGAAGCCGCCGCTTTCTGCCAAGGCGCTCTCGGCCAGCGTGGGCAGCAACAGGGTGTAGGCCCAGACCGCGGCGCCGGCCAGCAACCCGGCGAACGCGCCGGCACGGCTGGCGCCGCGCCAGTACAGGCCGCCGATCAGCGCCGGCGCGAACTGCGCCACCGCCGCGAAGGCGAGCAGGCCGTGCTGCGCCAGGCTGTCGCCGCTGGCCGCCGCCATGCGGTGATAGGCATAGGCCAGCAGCGCCAGCGCGAGGATGGTGATCCGGCGCACCCACAGCACCTGGCGGTCGATGCCGCGTTCGGCCATCGCCCGGCCGCGCAGCAGCAGCGGCATCACCAGGTCGTTGCTGACCATGGTCGCCAGCGCCACGCTGGCCACGATCACCATGCCGGTGGCCGCGGAAAACCCGCCGATCCACGCCACCAGCGCCAGCGTCTCCTGGCCGAGCGCCAGCGGCAGCGCCAGCACGTAGGTGTCGGGCGAGGCGCCGCTGCCGGCCAGCAGCGCCTGGCCGGCCAGGCTGATCGGCAGCACGCCCAGACTGAACAACACGAGATAGGCGCCGAACATCCAGCGCGCGGCGCGGATGTCGGCCGGGTCCTGGCATTCGACCACCGCCACGTGGAACTGCCGCGGCAGGCAGATGATGGCCGCGAACGCGAGCAGGGTCTGCGCCACGAACCCCGCCGGCATGCCCTGCGCGACCACCGTCTGCGCCGCCTGCAGACTGCGCGCCGCGGTGCTGCCGTCGCCCGGCAGATGCAGCAGCGCGAACGCCGCCACCGCGAGGAAGGCCAGCAGCTTGATCAGCGACTCCAGCGCCACCGCCAGCACCATGCCGCGGTGGTGTTCGGTGGCGTCGATCTGCCGCGTACCGAACAGGATCGCGAACGCCGCCAGCAGCAGCGCCACGTACAGCGCCGGGTCGGCGAACGGCGTCTGCCCGCCGCCGGGCGCCAGCACCTCCACGCTCATCGCCACCGCCTTGAACTGCAGCGCCACGTAGGGCACCGCGGCGGTGAGCGCGACCACCGCCACCAGCGCCGCCAGCCCGGGCGCGCGGCCGTAGCGCGAGGACAGGAAATCGCCGATCGACACGATGCGGTGCTCGGCCGAGATCAGCGCCAGCCGCTCCAGCATCCGCCAGCCGAACAGCAGCAACAGCAGCGGCCCCAGATAGATCGGCAGAAAGCCCAGCCCGGTCCGCGCCGCGGTGCCCACCGCGCCGTAGAACGTCCACGACGAGCAGTACACCGCCAGCGCGAGCGCATACACCGACGCCCGCCAGCGCGGCGACACCGCGCGCTGCGCGCGCGCATCGCCCACGTAGGCCACCGCGAACAGCAGGCCCACGTAGCCCAGCGACACCAACAGCAGCACCCAGCCGGGGATCATGCGCACCGTGGAGTGATTCAGACGTCGCGAGTGTACGGCGCAGACCGCGCGCAGGCGGCGTGCGGGGGACGGGTTCGACCAAAGTCGAAGGCGCGAGCGGCCGACGGCATGCCGGTGAAGTCCGAGGTGCGGCACCAGGCCTGACCTTCGGGCCTCGCGCCGCGCTGCGTCGGCTGCCAGAGTGACGCCTCGTCCCCGGTGCGTCGTCATGCCCTGTCTCGGTACTGCACATCGCCGCGCCCGTATCGGCCCGGCCCAGTTCGACCTGCTGCAGGCCACGGTGCCCGAGCACGCGGTGCGCGAGCATGAGCACGAGGAGGCGCATCTGGTGCTGGTGCTGCGCGGGCGCTATCTGAGCACCGCGCGCGACATGCCGGGCGAATCCGACGGCCCGGTGCTGGTCTGCAACCCGCCGCGCACCCGGCATCGCGACCGTTTCGCCCCCGGCGGCGGCGACTTCCTCAGCATCGCGCTTCCGTCCGAGGCCTGGGATGCGCTGTCGCCGCGGCCCTGTGCGATGCGTCGCGCGCGCCGGATGGAGATCGACGCCCTCGCCGATGCCCTGCGTCTGGCCGCTGCGCTGCGTCCGGTGGATGCGGGCGCAGCGCTCGATGCGGAGGCGCTGAGCGACGGCCTGTGGCGGCAGGCCGCGGCGGAAGCCCTGCGCGATGCGCACCGGCCACCGCCCTGGCTGGGCCGCGCGCGCGAACGCCTCGAAGACCCGGAGGCCGTGCCGTCGCTGGGCGATGTCGCGCGCGACTGCGGCGTACACGCGGCGCAGCTGTCGCGGGATTTCCGTCGCCACCTCGGCTGCACGCCCGGGCAGTACCTGCGCCGGCAGCGGCTGCGGCTGGTCACCCGCCATCTGGCGCGCGAGGAGATCGGCAGCCTCGCCGATGCCGCACTGGTCGGCGGCTTCTTCGATCACGCGCACCTGGTGCGTGCGCTGCGCCAGGAGGCCGGACTCACGCCCGGGCAGCTGCGCGCCCTGCTGCGCGACGCGGCGGCGGCCTTGCGCTGAGGCACATCACGCGTGTGGAAGGCATCGCATTCGCGCTGATCGCGCTGGCGCCTGTCACGCCCGCACCCATCACGCCTCACCCATCACATCTGCACCCATCAAGTCCGCACCCATCAAGCCCGTACGCGTCGCCTGTCCGCCTGTCGCGGGCCTGCCCGTCGCCGATCAAATCCGTACAAGCCGACGCCTGCCGTGCGGCGCGATACTGCGCGCACACCTTTCGCTGGAGCCTGCATGAACCTTCTGTCCTTCCGTCTCTTGAGCGCACTGCTGTGCGTGGCCTGGGCGCTGCCGTCCGCTGCGCAGTCCGCGCCCGCAGCGCCGGTGGCCGATGCCTTCCAGCCGCTGGACGCGGCGGTGCGTGCCGGGGGTTTCGGCCGGATCACCAGCGTGGTGGTGGCGCATCGCGGCAAGGTGGTGTTCGAGCGTTACTACGACGACGGCGGCGCCGAGGCGCGACGCGACACGCGCTCGGTCGGCAAGACCATCACCGGCATGCTGGTCGGCGCGGCCATCGCCGACGGGCGCATCGCGGGCGTGGACGCGCCGGTGCTGCCGCTGCTCGGGCGCGCTCAGCCGCCTGCCCACCCGGACCCGCGCAAGGACGCGATGCGCATCGAGGATCTGCTCACCATGTCCGGCCCGCTGGAATGCCACGACGAAAACAATTTCTCGCGCGGCCACGAGGAGCGGATGTATCTGGTCGAAGACTGGGTGGGGTTTTTTCTCGACCTGCCGATCCAGGGCTACCCGGCCTGGTATCGCAAGCCCGCCGATGCGCCCTATGGCCGGAATTTCCGCTACTGCACCGCCGGCGTCACCACGCTCGGCGCCGCGGTGCAGGCCGCGGTCGGCGAGCGGCTGGATGTCTACGCGCAGCACCGGCTGTTCGACCCGCTCGGCATCCAGGCACCGGCCTGGCAGTTCTCGCCGCTGGGCCTGCCGCAGGGCGGCGGTGGGCTGTCGCTGCGCAGCCGCGATCTGCTGGCGCTGGGCGAGCTGTACCGCAACGACGGCCGCCACGACGGACGGCAGTTGCTGCCGAAGGCGTGGGTGGAAGCCTCGCGCACGCCGAAGGCCGAGGTGGATGCCGAGGCCGGCATCGAATACGGCTATCTCTGGTGGTTGATGCGCATTCCGGCCGGCGACACCGCGGTGCGCAGCTATGCCATGAACGGCTCCGGCGGCAACAGCGTCCAGGTGATTCCCGAGCTGGACGCAGTGGTGGTGGTCACCACCGCCAATTTCGACATGCCGCAGCCGCATCGCAACACCCTGCGGCTGCTCTCCGAGCAGGTGGTGCCGGCGCTGCGCGGCCTGGCGCGCTGACCGCGCCGCCGTCGACGCAGGCGGCCGGTCCGGTCGCCTGTGGCATGGCTCCCTGCGTATGCTGTCGTCTCGACCGCACGGCACCCCCGGCATGGACATCCTCGTCAGACACAGCGAACCCCAGGACATCGACGCGATCCGTCGCATCTACGCGCAGCGCAGCAGCTATGCGAATACGCTGCAGTTGCCCTATCCCTCGCTCGAACTGTGGCAGGAGCGGCTCGGGCGCAGGCACGCGCACTTCCACAGCCTGGTCGCGTGCGAGGGCGAGCGCGTGCTCGGCCAGCTGGGCGTGGAAACCTTCGCCAACCCGCGGCGCCGGCATGCGGCCAATATCGGTCTGGCGGTGTGCGAAAGCGCGCGCCGCAAGGGCGTGGCCGGGGCGCTGCTGGACGCGGCCAAGGACCTCTGCCATCAATGGCTGGGGGTGCGCCGGATCGAGCTGGAAACCTACACCGACAACGCCGCGGCGATCGCGCTGTTCCAGCGGCATGGCTTCGTGCAGGAAGGCATCGCGCGCGGCTATGCGTTGCGCGATGGTGTGTATGTCGATGTGCTGCTGATGGCGCACTGCCGCGCGGAGGGCGAGCGGCCGCCGGCTTGATCGTCCGCCCCGGGCGACGAAAGCCCGGACGACGAGAGTCCCGAAGACCAGACCCCGGGCGAGGGCGCCGACCACGGCGGGTTCGCCGCGGCGCGAGGCATCAGGGCACCGCGGGGAAATCCTCGCGTGCGTCGTAGAACCCGTTGAGGTCGATGTCCTTGCGGTGTTCGCCTGCCGCCACCGTCACCTCGGCCAGCATCTCCGGGCACGGTGCGCGGATGCACTGCACCGGGCGCACGTGGCCGCCGACGCGCGTGCCCGCGCGCGCGACCCTCGCCACGATCTGATACGTGCCCGGCTGCAGGCCATCGAGCGTGTAGTCGTCGGTGCCGGCGGCGGTGTCGATGCATACATCAGGCGCCGGTGCCGGCGCGGACTTGTCGGAGATGGCGCAGATGCGCATCGCGGGGACGGCCTGCGCAGGGTGCTGGATGACGCCGGAAATGCGCGCGCCGGAGCCGTGCGCGGGTGCCGATGCATCCGGACCCGCGTCGATGCCGCCGTCGGCGTGGTGCTGCGCCGCGCGGGCTGCGGGCTGGCTGCAGCCGGCCAGGGCCAGACAAGCCGCCAGACAGGCGGCCAGACCGACCCGGGCGAGCGCGGGAGTGCGAGTGGCGGATATCTGGAGGCTGGGCATGCGACGGGCGGCGATGGCGCCGACGGCGCGTCGGCCTGCGCATGCTGCGCCGGCCGTACGCCGCGCGCAATCGTGATGGTGTGGTCGGGCGATCTGCCGGCAGGCCGACGGTTCAGCGGCAGCGGCTGCGGATCCGCTCGAAATCGCGCACCACCGAGCCGCCCTCGGGGAAGGCGCTCTCGATCTGGGTCGCGAGTTCCGCCAGCTGCTCGCGCGGCGTCGGTTCACGCGGCGACGCCTCCTGCAGGGCGCCGGAGCCGGCCAGGTCATCAGCGGCCGCGCCGGCACCGAAGCCCGCCTCGGTCGCCGCGGAGACCGCCTCCTGCAGATCGGCTTCGGTCGGTGCCGTGCCCGAGTGCTGCGGGTGCAGGCAGCGCCAGGCGGCGGCGCGCGCCGCGGCGATCCAGGCGATCTTGCGCAGTTCCGGATCCGTGGCCGGCAGCGTCGCCAGCGCATCCAGCCGCGCCAGCGCGTTGTCCACACGCGCGCTGCGGTCGGCGCGCTCGTCCTCGCCGCTGGTGCGCGTGTCGTCGATATGCGCCAGCAGGTGACGCATCAGCGCGAGTTCGGCGCGGCGGGTATTGGGATGGGTCAGCCCGTATCCGTCGCGTGCGCGCTCGAGCGCCTGTTCGAGCTGGACCCGGGCTTCGTCGCGGCGCCCGAGCGCGTCCAGCACTTCGCCGTGCAGCCGCGCATGCACGGCCAGACTCTTGTGCCGCTCGCCGCCGTGGGCGATGCGCAGCGCTTTCACCCGCGCCAGCAGCGGCAGGGCCTCGGCCGAACGCCCGCTCTCGTGCAGCACCAGCGCCTTGTTGAACAGCACCCCGGCCAGCAGCGGGTTCTGCGGCTGCTTCTCCAGCACGACGAGCGCGCGGTCGAGGTGGCGCAGCGCCGACTGCGTCTGCCCGCGCTCCCAGGCGATGATGCCCAGGCTGTTGTCGTCGCGGGCCACATCGGCATGCTGGCTGCCCAGCCGCGCCTGCAGCCAGCGCCGGCTGGCGATGAAGGCCTCCTCCGCTTCGCGATAGCGCCCCAGGTCGACGTGGATCGCCGCCAGTTCGCGGGTCACGTCGATGGTGTCGGGGTGACGCGGGCCGTGCAGGTCGAGCGCGAGGGTGAGCGCGTCGTGGCAGTCGCGCTCGGCGATGCCCAGCTCGCCGCCGGCGCGCTCCATCGCGCACAGATTGCGGCGCAGGCCGATCGCCAGCGGATGGCGATTGCCCACGCTCGCTTCCAGCTGCGCCAGCGCATTGCGATAACCGCGCAGCGCCGCCTGCGGATTGCCGGCGTCGCGCTCCAGCGCGGCCAGATCGCCCAGATTTTCCACCGTGCCGGCGACGTCCTCCAGGGTGTTGCGGCGGATCGCGATCGAGCGCTGGAACAGCAGGCGCGCGGTGTCCAGCTTGCCCACCGCGTGCTGACAGCGCCCGAACTCGGAGTGGAAATCGGCCGCCTGTGCCGGCAGCTGGCGCTGCAGGCCGCGGGCCAGGGTCTCCTGTGTGCGCATCCGCGTCACGCACTCGCCCGGGCGGCCGAGCAGGCGCAGCGTGCGCCCGCTGTCGGAGGCCGCGGACAGGCGCAGGCCTTCGGGTGCATCGGGCAGAGACTTGAGCAGCGCCTGCTGGCGCTGCAGCAGGCGCAGCGCTTCCGGGTAATCGCCCAGCCCCAGGCGCAGGCGGGCGATCACCCCGAACAACTCGGCCTGGGCCAGCGGCTGGTTGCCCAGATCGCGCTCGGCGTTGGCCTCGCCATCCACCAGCAGCTGGCGCACGTCCAGCGGGCCGGGGCCGGCGCGACCGCCCGCCTGCTCGAACAGGCCGGCGATGAAGTCCTGCAGCGCCTGCGCGCGGGTGGCTTCGCGCACCGCCTGCTGCCCCTGCCAGGTCACCAGCACCAAGGCCGCGGTCAGCACGCCGACGAACAGCCCGGCGGTCGCCAGGCTCCAGCGGTTGCGCTGCAGGAACTTGTGCGTGCGGTAGGTCAGGCTCTGCGGCCGCGCCAGCACCGGCTTGCCTTCGAGATGACGCAGCAGGTCCTGCGCCAGCGCCTCGACCGAGGCGTAGCGATGCTCCGGGCGCTTGGACAGCGCCTTGAGCACGATGTTGTCCAGATCGCCGGAGATGAGCTTGGCGCGCCTACGCAGCGCGGGCGTGCGCGAGGGGTCGCTGTCGGCCTCGCGCAGCAGGCTCTGCGACGGCCGCAGCGGGTCGGTCAGCAGGATCGCCTCCTCCCACGCCGCATCGCTTTGCCGGGTGAGCTTGTACGGCTTGGTCTCGGCCAGCAGCTCGTACAGCACCACGCCCAGCGAATACACGTCGGTCATGGTGGTGACCGGCTCGCCGCGGATCTGCTCGGGCGCGGCGTAGTGCAGGGTGAAGGCGCGGACTTCGGTGCGGGTGTGGTCGCGGCCGGGTTCCGGGCTGTCCAGCAGCTTGGCGATGCCGAAGTCCAGCAGCCGCACCTCGTCCAGTGCGGTCACCAGGATGTTGGACGGTTTGAGGTCGCGGTGGACGATGAGGTTGGCGTGCGCATGGCTCACCGCCTCGCACACCTGCAGAAAGAGCCGCAGACGGGATTCGACCGAGAGATCGCGGCTGCGGCACCAGTCGGTGATCGGCTCGCCCTCGACGTATTCCAGCGCCAGATACGGCTGGTTCTGCACGCCCTGGCCGTCGCCGCCGATGCCCGCGTCCAGTAGCCTGGCGATGTGCGGATGACCCAGCCGCGCCAGGATCTGCCGCTCGCGGGTGAAGCGCTGGCGCAGGTTGGGGTCGGCCAGGCCCGGGCGCAGCAGTTTCAGCGCCACCCGGCGCTGGTACAGGCCATCGGCGCGGCGCGCCAGCCACACCTGGCCCATGCCGCCCTCGCCCAGCATCCGCTCCAGGCGGTAGGGGCCGATCAGCGATTCGGCCTTGGCGCTGGGCGGTGGTGCGATCAGCGGCTCGGCGAGGAAGTCGGTGTTGTCTTCCTCCAGCGCCAGCAGCTGTTCGAGCTCGGCGGTCAACGCCGGATCCTCCGCGCGCAGCTCCGCCAGGCGCGCGGCGCGCGCCTCGGGTTCGAGGTCGATCAGCGCATCGAGCAGCGGCGACAGGCGCTGCCAGCGTTCGGCGTCCATCGTTCCGGTGCGGGTCCGGTCAGCGGTTCAGGAGAGGGTGGAGCACGCGGTCATCCTCGCACGCGCGCGCCGCGGGCGCGAGGCGTGCGCAGCGCAGTCACTGGCGATCGGTTTCGCCCAGCGAGGCCAGCAGGAACATCCGCGCCTTCTGCCAGTCGCGGCGGATGCTGCGTTCCGAGCGCTTCAGCAGGTCGGCGATCTCCTGCTCGGACAGGCCGCCGAAATAGCGCAGCTCCACCACCTGGGCGAGCTTGGCGTCGACATCGGCCAGCTTGCTCAGCGCGGTGTCCAGCGCCAGCATGTCCTCGTCCAGGCGCAGGCCGCCTTCCACGTCGTCCGGCAGCTCGGTCACCCGGTGCAGGTCGCCGCCGCGCTTCTGCGCCATGCGCTGGCGCGCGTAGTCCACCACCACGCTGCGCATGGCCGAGGCGGCATAGGCGAAAAAGTGCGCGCGGTCGTCGAACTGCACCTCACGCCGGCCGATGAGCTTGAGATAGGCCTCGTGCACCAGCGCCGTGGCGTCCAGGGTCTGCCCGTACTGCCCGGCCAGCTGGCGCCGCGCCATCGCGTGCAGCTCGTTGTAGAGCGTGCCCAGCACCCGGTCGAGCGCCCCCCGGTCTCCGCCGCGTGCGGCATCCAGCCACTGAGTGATTTCGGGGCCGGATTCGGGAATGTCTTCGGCACCGGTGTCGTCGACGGGTTCGGTCATGGCGATGGGGGAATGGGTCGCGCCGGGAACAAGCGGGGACTATACCCCAGCCCGGCTACCGCCGGTCACCGGTGGGCGTCCTGCAACCGGTTGCCGGCAGGCTCGGGTGCGCGCCAGGCGCATGCCCCCGCGCACCCGCCTACACGGCGCGGCTCAACGCTGGCAGTGGCCGCACCACACCGTCGCACGCTGCGCCAGCATCGCCTGCTTCAGCGGCCGGCCACAGGTGGGGCAGGGTTCGCCGCCGCGGCCGTAGGCCGACAGTTCCTGCTCGAAATACCCCGGCGCGCCGTCCGGGCTGAGGAAATCACGCAATGTCGTACCGCCGCGCTCGATCGCGTAGGCCAGGATGCGGCGGATCTCCTCGGCGATGCGCGCATAGCGCTCGCGCGAGACCTTGCCGGCCTCGCGCAGCGGCGACACCCCGGCCGCGAACAGCGCCTCCGCGGCGTAGATGTTGCCCACGCCCACCACCACCTTCTGGTCCATCAGGAACGCCTTCACCGCCACACTGCGCCCGCGGCTGCGCTCGAACAGATAATCGCCGGTGAAGAGCGCTTCCAGCGGCTCCGGGCCCAGCCCGCGCAGCAGCGCATGCGTGGTGCCCGGCGGCTGCCACAGCAGACAGCCGAAACGGCGCGGGTCGTTGAAGCGCAGCACCTGCGGCGCGGAATGCGCCGCCGACTTTCCTGCCGCCTTCGCGGCCGGTCCTGGCGCTGGCTTCGACGCCGTGCCGCCGGGCACACGCGGTGCCGGGCCCAGCAGCAGATCGACATGGTCGTGCGCCCGTACCGGCGTGTCCGCCGCCAACACCCGCATGCTGCCGGACATGCCCAGATGCCAGATCGCCGTGCCCACCTCGGTGTCCATCAACAGATATTTCGCCCGCCGCCGCACCGCGCGGATGGTGCTGGTCGGCAACAGGTCCTCGACCTCGCGCGGGATCGGCCAGCGCAGGTCCGGCCGGCGCAGGGTCACGCCGTCGATCCGACGGCCTTCCAGATGCGGCGCCAGACCGCGGCGGGTGGTTTCGACTTCGGGGAGTTCGGGCATGGCATCAGGGTAATGCCTGCGCGGCCCCGGGCCTACACTGCGCACCCCTCGTCAGGGCGATGCGTCTTCGCTCGGCGTGTCGTAGGGCCCGTAGCAGAACTCCTCGATGCCTGTCGCGATCTGCGGGCAGTTCTGGTCGGCCGCCAGCCCGTGCCGGGCGCAGAATGTCTGCCGCCAGGCGATCAACTCGCCTACCCGCCCCAGGGTGCTGTCCGCCTTCATCTCCGGGCAGATGCCGGCATCCAGCTCTGCGGTCTGCAGGCAGCCGTCCAGCCACAGCCGCGCCGACAGCGCCGAAATCGGCCCGGTGTCGCGCTTGTAGTCCGCCATCACCTGCGCCACGCAGCCGGCGCTGTCCAACTCCGCGCCCGCGGCCTGCCCGGCCTCCACCCGGCCCTTGCCCTGCTCCAGCCAGCCATCGGCATGGCGCATGACATACCACGCGGCCAGCGCGGCGCCGATCACCACCAGCACGGCGAGGATGGCGAACACGATGAGGATGATCCTGGTGCTGCGTTGCATGCGGACTCCTGGGCAAGAAACAGGCGGGGTTCGCTCCGCTCACCGCCACCCTGTCGGGCTCACACCCACCAATACCGCACGATATGGAAAAAGATCGGCGCGGCGAAGACTACGGAGTCGAGGCGGTCGAGCACGCCGCCGTGGCCTTCGATCATGTGGCCCCAGTCCTTCACGCCCCGGTCGCGTTTGATCGCGGACATCACCAGGCCGCCGAAGAAGCCCATCAGGCAGATCACGAAGGCGATCGCGGCGGCTTCGCCCGGGGTGAAGGGGGTGAGGCCGTGAATCAGTGCGCCCAGCGCCGTGGCGCTGGCGACGCCACCGATCAGGCCTTCCCAGGTTTTCGACGGCGACAGCGAGGGCGCCACCTTGTGTCTGCCGAGCAACTTCCCCCAGATGTACTGCAGCACGTCGCTGCCCTGCACCACGATCACCAGGAAGGCGATGAGCTGCAGGTGGCGGCCTTCGAAGCCGGGGATTTCCAGGGTCATCAGCGCCGGCACGTGCGAGAGGCAGAATACGCAGATCATCAGCCCCCACTGCACCTTGGCCGCGCGTTCGAGGAAACGCGTGGTGTCGGCGCCGAAGGCGGCGAAGATCGGCAGCAGCAGGAAGGCGTAGACGGGGATGAAGATCGAATACAGCCCGTACCAGTCGATCCAGATCAGCCAGTACTGCACCGGCAGGGCGACGAAGAAACTCATCGTCAGCACCAGATGGTCGCCGCGCCGGGTGTAGCAGAGGGTGATGAATTCGCGCAGGGCGAAGAACGACAGCAGCGTGAACAGCAGCACCACGCCGGCCTTGCCGAACCAGAAGGCCACCGCCAGCACCGCCACCATCCACCACCAGGCGCGGATGCGGCTGTTGAGGTTGTCGATGACCGCGTGCGGGCCGTCGAAGGCGTAGCGCAGTTTCAGGCCCCAGCCGACCAGCGTGGCCAGCACCAGCACGATGCCGGTGCCGAGGAACACGGCGCCTGCGCCGGAGGTGGGCGAGAGGCTCGCGAAGGTCGCGCTCATCGGTGTTCGGCCTGTGCGGTGCTGGAGGGATCGGGAGTGGCGGGTGCGGGCGCATCGGCGGCGGCCGATACCGCGACGGGGTCATCCTCGTCCGCCGGGCGCAGCGCCAGCAGCGCGTCGCGGGCGCGCGTGAGGAAGGCGGCCTTGTCTTCGCCTTCCACAGGCTCCAGCGGCGGGCCGAAGTGCACCGTGCACAGCAGCGGGATGGGGATCAGCTGGCCCTTCGGCATCACCCGGGCGAGGTTGTGGATCCACACCGGCACCAGCTCGGCGCGCGGCTGCCTGCGGTGCAGGTGGAACAGGCCGCTCTTGAACGGCAGCAGCACCGCATCGGTGGTGTTGCGCGTGCCTTCGGGGAACAGGATCAGCGAATCGCCGTCGGCGAGGGCGTCGGCCATCTGTTCGATCGGGTCCGGGCCGTCCTCACGGCGTTCGCGCTCGATCAGCACCGCGCGGAACACCTTGCCGCCGACATAGCGGCGCAGCGCGCTCTTGTTCCAGTAGTCGGCGCCGGCCACCGGCCGTACCTGACGCCGCAGCCAGGGCGGCAGCGAGGCCCAGAGCAGCACGAAATCGCCGTGGCTGGCGTGGTTGGCGTAATAGATGCGCAGCGAGGCGTTGCTGCGGCAGCGCCAGTAAGCGCGCGCGCCGGTCAGCAGGCGCACGAAGCCGATGATGACCGCAGCGACCAGTCGTTCCAGCAAGGCCCCTCTCCCCGGGTCGCGGCCTGCGATGTGCGGGCCGTGGACGCCACCGGCCGTGATGCGTTCACCCGGCCGGCAGCAATGCCAGCAAGCATAGCAAGGCCTGTGCGCCGACGACCGCGGCGTGGCGCCGCCACAGATGCAGAGTGCCGGCGATGCGCGCAGCCAGCGGACGCGGCGTGCCGGGCGCCGTGGAGCGCCAGTGCGACAGCGCATCGTCCAGCGCCTGCAGCGAGGCGATGCGGCCGTCGGCGAGTTCGGCGAACAGCCCGCGGTCGAAGCGCAGGCGCAGCGCCAGCACGCGCTCGGGCAGGGCCAGCAGCAGCGCCGCCCAGGCCGCCCACGGCGTCCAGCCGTCCGCGGGCGACCACAGCAGCCGCCACAGCGCGACCGCTGCCGCCACCAGCGCCAGCCATTCCAGCGCCTGCGCGGCCTGCAGCCAGCGCGCGATGGCGGCGCAACGGGCACGGGACGCGGAGTCGAGCGGGGCAGGATCGAGCGATGCGGTATTGAGCGATGCGGCATCGACTGCTGCAGCATCGGGTGACGCCACTGCGACATTGCCGGGCGGTGCTGCGGATGCAGGCGTGGCGTCGGGCGCGCTGTGCGTCGGCATCGTGCTCAGCCCTGGTGCGCCAGCGGTTCGGCGAGCAGCGCGGTCAAGGCCGCGCGATGGCCGGCATGCAGCACCAGCTGGGGACGTTGCACGCGCAAGGTGTCGATGGCGCTATCGAGAGTGTCATGATGGCCACGGCGCAGCAGCCAGGCGGTCACCGCCGCGGCGCTGCGCGAATAGCCGAGCGCGCAGCAGACCAGCACCGGGCCGTCGCCGGGATGCGCGGCCAGCGCGGTGTCGATCGCATCCGCTGCCGCGCGCAGCTGCGCGGGCGTGGGCGGCACCAGGTCGAGCATCGGCAGGCAGTACACCGCGACGTTGCGCGGCGCAGGCAGTTCTGCGCTGACATCGATCAGCGCAGCCAGACCCTGCGCCCGCGCTTCCGCAGCGCTCGGCTGCCGCCCCAGCCAGATTCGTCCGTCCACCTGCACCGCTGGCGCCTGCCCGCGCGTCCACGCCCAGGCATTCAGGCGCGCGCCCAGCAGGTAGGGCGCCAGCAGCCAGCGCGCGGCCGGCGACATCGTGCCGTCGGCCGCTTTCTGGAAACCCGACGGCCCGAGGCGCAGGTAATTCGCCGCCACCAGGGCCAAGGCCACGCCCGGCCAGTACAACCACAGCGCCGAGGCGCCGAGCCAGCGCACGGGCTCGCTCGCGGAATTCGCCGAACCTGTGGAATCGGCCCAGGCCACACCGCCCCACGTGGCCAGCGCCACACAGGCCGCGGCCCCGAGCGCATAGGCAGCGCCCAGGCGCAGACGTGCGGCGCGCTGTGCGTGCATGGCGTCGGCACGTCGCGACAACGGCCCCCTGCCCTCCAGCGGCCACAGCCACACGCACAGCCAGCCCAGCAGCGCGCCTGTGGGGATGTCGATGAAGTGATGCTGATACGTGGTCAATACCGACACGACGATCGCCAGCGCCCACACATGCAGCAGCGCGTGCCAGCGGCGCGCCAGCACACGGCGGTAGAGGTCCCACAGAATCGCCACCAGCGCGATGTGCAGCGACGGCGCCTGGTTGAAGGGCTTGTCGAACCCGCGCAGCGCAGTGAACAGCCAGCCCGCGGCGCCGTCGGCCTCCGGTTGGCCGAAACTGAAAGCCAGCGGGAACAGCAGGAAACAGCTCACCGCCACCAGCTGCGCGGTCAACAGACGCAGGCCGTGCGCATGCAGCTCGGCGCGGTGGCGGCACAGGAACAGCGACAGGCCGTAGAAGATGTTGATCGACCAGTACGGAAATATGGTCCATGCGAGGAACGGCAGGCCGTGTTCCCAGTCGAACACGACCGACGGCACGTCGCCGCGCTGCGCAGCGAGATGGTTCGCGACGCCGTAGCTCAGATAGAAGAATGGCGCGAGAAAAGCCAGCCACAGCGCGGCCTGCTTCCAGGGGCGGGTGGAGGTGTGGGGCTCCGTTTGAATGGGTGCGTTCATGGCGGAGCAAATCCCCCCTGCTCCCCTTTTGCAAAGGGGGGTGAAGACAACCTTCCCCGAGAGTGCGTACTTCCCCGAGAGTGCGTCGCTTTGCGATGGTGCGCAGGTTCGTTTCGCACACCCCCTTTGCAAAAGGGGGGCGCTGGCGGCGTTGCCGGCAGCGGGGGGATTGGCGCCTGCGCGGTGTTCATCCCTCGCGTACCGCCAGCGACACGGTGAAGATGCCCCAGGGGTCGATGCGCTGGCGCAGTTTGCGGAAGCCGGCGGCCTCCACCAGCTGATCCATCTCCCCTTGCGTGCGTCGGCGCATCACCCAGGCCTGGCCCTGGCGATGGCTGGTCAGCGCACGGGCGATCAGCTCCAGCTGCGGGTGCCAGGGCTGGCCGGTGTAGACCAGACAGCCGCCGGGCGGCATCGCAGCCGCGATGCCTTCCAGCGAGCGTGTCACCATCGCGTTGTCGCCGAACAGCTCGTACAGGCCCGACACCACGGTCACCGTCGGTGCCGGAGACACCGCCGCCAGATCCTCGCGGTCGAAGGCATCGGCGCGCACGAAGCGCGCGACCTGCTGCAGCCCGCGCTCGGCGATCAGCGCGGTGCCGTCGCGCACATTGATGTCGCTGTAGTCGCGCAGCAGGATCGATTCGGGCATCGATTCGGGCGTCGCGCCCTGCCGGGCATCGCCACCCGCAATGGCGTCGAGCACATAGCGTCCATGCCCGGCGGCGATGTCCATCACCCGCAGCGGCAGGCCCTGCGCCCGCACGCGCGTGAAGGCCTCGGCCAGCAGCGCCTCGACATGCGTCTTGCGCACACGGATGCCGCGCCAGCCGATCGAGTCGAGATAGGTCCGATCGATGAAGGTGCCGATCAACGGCACGCCTTGCGCCTCATTCCGATACACGTAATCGAGCGTGCTGCCCGAGTCGAAACCGGTGTCGTGCCCGAGGCGGATGCCGCGCGACAGCAGGCCGCCGAGTTTCAGCGATGCGCGGGTGAGCGCCCAGTACGCGCCGCGCGGCGTGTACCACGGCAGCGGCCGTGCCAGCGCCTGCGCTTCGGTGAAGGTGTGGCCTTCCGCATCCGCCGTGCGCAGGTCGACGCGCTGCGGCGGGTTGTCGAACAGCCCGCGCACGAAGCGGCGGATGCGGTCGGTGGCCTGTACGCGGTCGCGTTCGCCGAGCGTGTCGTGGAAGAAACCGTCGAGGACGTGCTTCTCCTTGTGGGGATGCGACAGACCTTCGAAAAAGCGGTGCTGCGGCGCGTGGTGCACCACCCAGTCGCTGCCGGAGATCAACAGCTGCACCGGCAGGGTGATCGCCGCGGCGTCGTTCACCACGCGCTCGGCCGCTTCGTACAGGCCCAGCAGGATGCGCACCGAGATCGGCCGGGTGATCAGCGGGTCGGTGGCGTAGCTGGCGATGCGCTCGGGGTCGTGGGTGAGGAACTTCGCCTTGACGTAGCTGTTGACGAAGAAATTGCCGCGCAGCTTGTGCATGAGCGCGAGGCCGGGCCGCGCGAACGGCACATACAGTTTGACCTTGAAGGCCGGCGAGGCCAGCACCAGGCCGCGGATCTTCGGCGCATAGTCGTGCGCCCAGGTGGAGGCGATCACCGCGCCCACGCTCTGCGCCACCACCACCACATCACCGACGGCGATGCCGTGCTGCGCGGTCACGTGATCGACGAAGGCCTGCAGATCGGCGACCGAATGCGCGAAGCTCGGGCTGTCGCCGCGTTCGCCCGGCGAACGGCCGTGGCCGCGCATGTCGTAGGCGAACACCGCGAAATCGGGCAGGCCGAGTTCGTCGGCCAGATGCGCCATGCGCCCGGAGTGTTCGTGGCCGCGATGCACCAGGATCAGCGCACCGGTGGGGCGCCGTCCGTCCGCGGCGCCGACGGCGGGCCAGTAGCGGTAGAACAGGGTCACGCCATCGTGGCTGGGGAAGGTGGAGTCGAGCGCGGCCTGGCGGGTGTCGGTCATTGCGGAGTCCGTGTGCAGAAAAAGGGCGATGCCGCAGGTCGCGACATCGTCAGCCAATACGACGCACACGCACGGGCGCGGACGCGTTGCGCGCGCATGCGTGCGGAGTCGCGTCTCGCGCTACCGCGCGTCCGCGCCCGCGCTGCCCTGTGCGGCCTCGCGCAGGCCCGCGCGCACGCGGCGCACGATGGTCCAGGCAATCAGCGCGCACAGCACGGGAAACACCCAGGCGGCCCAATCGGGCAGTGCGCCGGCCAGGCCGATCCACAGCGCCAGCGCGCCGAGCACGAAGGCGCGGTCGCTCTTGCCCATCGGCCCGTCGTAGCGCCGCGTGCCGCCGACGGTCGGACCCAGTGCGCCGGCGAATTCGCTCAGGCCGGCCAGCACCGCGAACGCCGCCACCCACACCGGCGCGAACGGCAGCATGCCGGCCACACCCGCTGCCACGCTGGCGAAGGGCAGGGCCAGTGCGGCGTCGGCGATGACGTCGGTCAGTTCGTTCAGATACGCGCCCAGCTTGGACTGCTGGCCGAATTCGCGCGCCAGCATGCCGTCCACCGCGTTCAGCGCCATGCGCAGGAACAGCCACAGCGGCAGCAGCAGGAAGGCGGCGGGGGCGGGCGCGGCCAGATACAGCCACAGGCCCAGCGCCACCGAGAGCGCGCAGGCGAAGAGCGTGACCTGGTTCGCAGTGACGCCCAGGCCGTGCAACGCGCGCACGCCGGGACGCAGCAGGGCCTGGAATCGGGGTTTGAGGGCGTAGATGCTCATCCGGGCATCATTTCACAGTGAACCGCGCGTCGGCCATACGCCGGCGCAGGGATGGCAATCGTCACCGACCGCCTCCATGATGGTGATTCGACCCACTGTTCACGGCGCTCCACATGCTCCCCGCGATACCCGAATCCGTGCTCGATTTCCTCGTCGGCGGCGCTCTGCAGCCGGGCTGGGGCGGGCTTGCGATCTACTTCCTGATCGCCACCCAGCTCACCATCTTCTCGGTGACCCTCTATCTGCACCGCTGTGCGGCGCATCGCGGTGTGGATTTCCACCCGGTCGTGGCGCACTTCTTCCGCTTCTGGACCTGGATCACCACCTCGATGATCACCAAGGAGTGGGCGGCGATCCATCGCAAGCACCACGCCAAGTGCGAGACCGAGGACGACCCGCACAGCCCGATGGTCAAGGGCATCGGCAACGTGTTCTGGCGCGGTGCCGAACTCTATCGCGAAGCGCGCCGCGACCGCGCCTCCATCGAACAGTACGGCAAGGGCCTGCCCGACGACTGGATCGAGCGCAAGGTCTACACCCCGCACGCGACGCTCGGCCCGACGCTCCTGCTGTTCCTGATGTTCGGCCTGTTCGGCGCCAAGGGCGTGGCGGTGTGGGCGCTGCAGATGTGCTGGATCCCGTTCTGGGCCGCGGGCGTGGTCAATGGCCTGGGCCACTGGTGGGGCTACCGCAATTTCGAGACCACCGACACCGCGACCAATCTCAGCCCCTGGGGTGTGTGGATCGGCGGCGAGGAGCTGCACAACAACCACCACGCGTTCCCGAGCTCGGCCAAGTTCGCGCTGCGCAAGTGGGAGTTCGACATCGGCTGGGCGGCGATCCGCGGCCTGCAGATGCTGGGCCTGGCCAAGGTGCTGCGCGTCGCGCCGCAGTTGGACGTGCGCCCGAATATCCCGATGCCGGACACCGACACGCTCAAGGCGCTGCTGGCCCTGCGCTTCCAGGCGATGACCGACTACCAGCGCAAGGTGCTGATGCCCGCGCTGCGCGAGGAAGCCCGTCAGGCCGGTGCCAAGCTGCGCGCATTGCTGCCGCGCCAGCTGCGCAAGGGCATCGTCGACGACGGCCGCTGGCTCAAGCCCGAGGCCCGCGCCCAGCTGCAGGCCTGGGTGGACGAGCGCCCGCGCATCCGCACCCTGATCGAACACCGTGCGCGTCTGGCCGCAGTGTTGGAAGCGCGCAGCCAGAGCGCCAGCGACACCCTGCAGGCCCTGCAGCAGTGGTGCCGCGAGGCCGAGGACAGCGGCATCCAGGCCCTGCGCGATTTCTCCGAACGGATGAAGGGTTACGCGCTGCAGCCGGCGCGGTTCTGATTTCCCGCCAGTTTCGCGCTCCAACGAAAATCCCCCGCCACGCTGTGCGTCGCGGGGGATTTTTTTGGCCCGATGTCTGCGGAACAGCGACAGAGGCGTGCCGGCCGCAAACCGTGAGGGCGTCAGATCTCGGTATGCGTGGTCACGTCCGCGGCGGCAGGCTGCGCGTCCGCGATGGCGATCGACGTGGCTTCGATCCGGTACTCCTCCGTCTGTACCGCACCTTCACGTCCGGCGTCCTCAGCGAAGTGCGCGGCCTGCTTGTCGCTGAGTTCGATCCGCGACAGCGTGCCGTAGACCACAGCAGCGCCGCTGGCGTCCTTCGGCACGGCGAAGCCGTGGTCCTTGGCCATCACCCGGGCCACCTTGCCGCCGGATTCCAGCATCACCCAGCAGCCCTTCTTCTGGCAGACCTCGACGATCCGCCCGCTGAATTTGCCCGGCGCGTCGTCGTGGGCGTCCACGGCAGCGACTGCGGTGGCGATGTCGACCGCCTCGCCCTTCGGCATCGGCGTGCCGTAGTCGGCGGCGAGGGCGGGGGTACTCAGGCTCAGGGCCAGAACGGCTGACAGCAGTCCCTTTTTCATGATCGATGATCTCCGTGGTGACGGGCCGCGCAGGATGGGCCGCGGCGGGGTGGATACAGGCCCGTCAGCGTACACCAGCGCAAAGACCGGCAAGAAATGGATCGGAAGCACCCGGTAGGAGCGGCGTCAGCCGCGACCAGGCGTCCACAAGGCATCGGCAGAACCGTTGCCATCGCGGTTTCGGGTCTGCGGGATTCGCGCCTGCGTGGGTCGCGCCTGAAGGCGCTCCTACGTGGGGTTGAGGCCCGCAGCGCTTCCGTAGGAGCGGCTTAAGCCGCGACGAGGTTTGCACAAGGCATCGGCAGAACCGTTGCCATCACGGTTTCGGGTCTGCACAGGCTCGGGCCTGCGTGGGTTCGCGCCTGAAGGCGGTCCTACGTGGGGTTGAGGCCCACAGCGTTCGGTTCAGAACCCGTAGCGCAGGAACCCGCCGTCCACCGCGATGCATTCGCCAGTCACATAACTCGACGCCGGCAGGCACAGGAAGGCCACGGCCGAGGCCACTTCCTCGGGTTCGCCGATCCGGCCCATCGGCGTGCGCAGCAGCACGTCGTCCAGATAGTCCGGGTCGGCCAGCTTGCCCGAGGTGCGGCGGGTGCGGATGTACCAGGGCGCCACGCAGTTCACGCGGATGCCGTCCTCGGCCCATTCGCAGGCCAGGTTGCGGGTCATCTGGTGCATCGCCGCCTTGCTCATGCCGTAGGGCGCGCCGCTGCGCACGTGGGTGATGCCGGAGACGCTGCCCACGTTGACGATGGCCGAGGCCGCGTGGCGGGTCAGCAGCGGGTGCGCCCAGCGGCACAGCTCGAACGCGCTGAACAGGTTGGTCTCGAAGATGCCGCGCCATTCGTCTTCGGAGTATTCGGTGGCGGGTTTGGTGATGTTGCCGCCCGCATTGTTCACCAGGATGTTCAGGCCGTCGCCGCAGTCTTCGACCCAGTCCAGCAGCGCGCGGCGCTGGTCTTCGTCGCCCACGTCGGCGGCGAAGGTGCGCAGCTCGGCGTCGGCGAACTCCTCCTCGCATTCCGCGCGCAGGGTGTCCAGGCCATCGGCGTCGCGCGCGCAGGCGAGCACCTGCGCGCCCAGGCCCAGCAGCTCGCGCACGATGGCGCGGCCGATGCCGGCGCTGCCGCCGGTGACCAGGGCGAGCTGTCCGTCGAGTCGCCAGCGGTGGGGGTGCATGTGGATGCTCCGGATGCGAAGGACGAAGGGCGTAGGATAAGGCCGGTCGCTCGTTCATCGTGGAGGTCACCCATGCCCGTTCTTCCGACTGCCCCGGCCCGCGCGCTTTCGACTCTGCTCGCCGCACCCCGCAGCATCGCGGCCGCGGTGCTGTTGTCGATGCTGGTGTGTGCGGGCTGCTCCCGCCCGCAGCCGGCCGAGACCGATCCGCCGCCGGAGCCCCGCACGGCGCAGCAGGCGACCGAGCTGCGCGACGCCATCCAGCAGCCGCTGGATCAGGCCGAAGCGGTCAAACAGGCCACCGAAGACGCGGCCAAGGCGCAGCGCGCCGAGATCGACGCGGCCACCGGCGGCTGAGGCCGCGCGGCGCGGATCAGCGCCGCGGTGGCGCCTTCGGCGTGCGCGGCCAGGCGGCGACGAAGGCCCACAGCCCGCCGATGCCGGCGATCCAGGTGGCCGCCGGCACGCCGAGGAAACCCGGGCCGCCGGCTTCCATCGCATACAGCACCGCGGCCACGATCCACAGCCCGGCGCCGAGGATCGCCGAGACGATGCGCCGCTGCATGGCGTTCATGGTGCCGGTGAGTTCGGTGAGGTCGTGCGAGCGCATCGCCAGCTCGTGCCGGCCGGTGGTCTGCTGGGTCAGCCAGGCATGCACCAGCTGCGGCATGTCTGGCGCGCGGGTCACCAGCTCGGGCAGGCGCTTGCGGAATTCGCGCGCCAGCCGCTCGGGGCTGTAGCGCTCGATCAGGATCTTTTCGAGCACGGGTTTGGCCACCGCCCAGATGTCCAGCTTCGGGTCCAGCAGCCGGCCCACGCCTTCGATGTTGAGTAGCGTCTTCTGCAGCAGGATGAGCTGCGGCTGCAGGGTGAGCTCGTACTTCTGCGCCATGCGGAACAGCTTGATCAGCACCTCGGCCAGCGAGATCTCGCTCAGCGGGCGGGTAAAGTAGGGTTCGCACACCGCGCGCGCGGCGGCTTCCAGTTCGTCGATGCGGGTGTGCGCGGGCATCCAGCCGGCTTCGATGTGCAGCTCGGCGATGCGCCGGTAGTCGCGGTTGAAGATCGCCATGAAATTCTCGGCGAGGTAGTACTGGTCCTCGCGCGAGAGCTGGCCGACGATGCCGTAGTCGATGGCGATGAAGCGCGGGTTCTTCGCGCGCGCCGGGTCGCTGTCCACCCAGATGTTGCCGGCGTGCGCATCGGCGTGGAAGAAGTTGTCGCGGAACACCTGGGTGTAGAACACGCGCACACCCTTGGCCGCCAATGCGCTGCGGTCGATGCCGGCCGCGTCCAGCGCGGCCACGTCGTCGCTGGGGATGCCGTACACGCGCTCGAGGGTGAGCACGCGCTCGGCGGTGTGGCTCCAGATCACCTCGGGCACGTACAGGTCGGGCGAGTCCTTCCAGAAGCGGCGGATCACCGACGCATTCGCGCCTTCGCGCTGCAGGTCGAGCTCTGCGGCCAGCGTGGTTTCCACCTCGCGCACGACTTCCAGCGGGCGGATCTTGTCGGCGCGCGGGTGGGTGCGTTCGATCAGCAGGGCAAGATTGGTCAGCAGCGCGATGTCGCCGTCGATCTGGCGTTCGATGTCGGGCCGCAGCACCTTCACCACCACCTCGCGTCCGCCCGGCAGGCGCGCCGGATGCACCTGGGCGATCGAGGCCGAGGCCAGCGGCGTGGTGTCGAAATGCTCGAAGGCGTCGCGGATGTCGCGGCCCAGCGACTCCTCGACGATGCGCCGCGCGGTCTCGCCGTCGAATGGCGCCACCCGGTCCTGCAGCAGCGCCAGCTCCTCGGCGATGTCCGGCGGCATCAGGTCGCGGCGGGTGGAGAGGATCTGGCCGAACTTCACGAAGATCGGCCCCAGCTCCTGCAGCACCATGCGCAGGCGCGCGCCGCGGGAGAGCTTGGCCACCTCGGCCGATGCACTGGGCACGAACGGGCGCGCCAGCTTCAGCCAGCGCTCGGCCGGCGTGCCATCCAGCAGTGCGTCCAGACGGTAGCGCAGCAGCACCCGGCCGATGCGCGCGGCACGCAGAAGCGCGCTCATGCGCCGGCTCCGCGGCGGCTCGTGTCGGCACTGTGCGCCCCGCCCTCGCGTGCTCCGCCCTCGCCGGGCGCCACCTCGTCGATGCGGCGACGCAGGCGGGCGATGCGCGCGGCCAGGCGCTCGCCGTCGTCGCGCAGCGTGTCCACGTCGTCGAGGAAGGCATCGAGTTCGGCGCGCGGGATCACGTCGCGCGACTCCTCGGTCACGTATTCGGCCGCGCTGCCGGCGAAGCTGCGCGCACCCGCACGCGCGCCGCGCAGGGCGGCGGCCACGCCGTTGGCGATCTGCACGCCCAGCACCTCGCCGAACAGATCGGCGAAGGGCTTCTGCCAGTCGGGGTCGAAGCGCTCGGCCATGCGCTGCAGGCGGCGCGCCAGTTCGGCGTCGCCCTCGATGCGCAGCTGGCCGATCGGCGCGGCGTCCTCGTCCTGCGCCGCGCCCAGCAGCCGCGGCAGCACCGTGCGCAGGCCGAAGCCGAGCAGACTGCCGGCGCTGCTGCGCACGCCGAGGTCCGGCGCGTGTTCCGGATCGACCGGGCCGACGCGCAGCGCGTCGCCGTCCACCCGCAGCTGCAGCGCCAGTGGCGGCGCGACCGCCTCGCCGCCCGACTGCGCCGAGGCGTCCAGCCGCAGCGCCACGGTGCGGCCGTCCAGCGGGCGCAGGGCCTCGCGGGTGTCGGGGTCGAGCGCCAGCGCGCGGTTGAGCGCGGCTTCCAGCGCGCGGCCGGCGAGGGGTTTCCAGTCGAAGGGCGAGGTCATCGGCGCATTCTAGCCGTGCCGTGTCGGCGGAACGTCGCTGGCGGCCCGCAGCGGCGGCCGAACGGCGACGGTGCATTCATCGTGCACGCCTCCATCGTGCACGATGAGGCGCTCGCCGATGTCCACGCGCCGCCACGACTGCGCCACCATGACTGTGCCGCCATGACTGTGCCGCCATGACTGTGCCGCCATGACTGCGCCGCCATGACTGCGCCGCCATGACTGCGCCGCCGTGTTCCCACGGGCGGCGCGCCGCGGTCACATCGGCGGGCGGCGGTCCTGTTCGCCCGGCGCGAGCCTGCGTGCGGCCACCAGCGCTCGGGTATGCGCGTGCTGCGGGTCGGCCAGCACCTGCGCGGCCGGGCCGAGTTCGACGATGCGCCCCGCCTCCAGCACCGCGATGCGCTCGGCCACCGCCGCCGCCGCGGCGAGGTCGTGGGTGACGAACAGCAGCGCCAGCCCCCGCGCGCGCTTGAGCCGCGCCAGCAGCGCGAGCACACCGGCACGGTGGTGGGCGTCGAGCGCCGACACCGCCTCATCGCAGACCAGCAGCGCCGGGTCGCAGGCCAGCGCGCGGGCAATGGCCACGCGCTGGCGCTGGCCGCCGGAGAGCTGATGCGGCCAGCGTGCGGCCAGCGTGGGGTCGAGGCCGACATCGGCCAGCAGTGCCCGCGCGCGTTCGCTGCGGCTGCGCACATCGCCGATGCCGTGGATGCGCAGCGGCTCGCCGACGATGGCATCGATGCGCATGCGCGGGTCGAGCGAGGCGTAGGGGTCCTGGAACACCACGCCGATCCGCCGCCGCAGCGCGCGCAGCGCCGGCCCGCGCGCGGCGGTGAGTTCCTCGCCGTCCAGCCACACCCGCCCCTGCGCCCCGCGCAGCAGACGCAGCAGCGCGCGGCCCAGCGTGCTCTTGCCGCTGCCGCTCTCGCCGAGCAGAGCCAGGCCCTCGCCGCGGTGCAGGGTGAGCGAGACCGCGTCCAGCGCCGGCGATGGCGCGCGGCGGTAGTGCATGGAGAGGGATTCGGCGCGGAGGAGTGGAGTGTCGGGCGACACTGTCACGGGGTGTGATGCGGTCGAAGGGTCCGATAGTGCCGTATCACCGTTTGTCGTCCCGAGCTGCAGGTGAGGGACCTGCTTTTCATCCGACGCCATCGGCGCGTGGACAACGTCGAACGCAACAGCAGGTCCCTCGCCTGCGGCTCGGGACGACATCGGAAGGAGAGGGGCAGACTGCGGATGTGTGGACTGCGGATGCGCGTCCTGCGAATCGGCCGTTCGCCTGTCGGCGAGGTCGGTGTCGGCGCCATGCGATCGATCCGCGGTCTGCGCCTGAGCGATCGGCAAGAGCGCCGGCAGCGCATCCGCCGCCAGCAGTTCGCGGGTGTAGTCCGCCTGCGGCGCGGCGAACAGGGCTGCGCTCGCGCCGCGTTCGATCACGGCGCCGCGGCGCAGCACCAGGACTTCGTCGGCGTAGGCGGCGACCAGCGGCAGATCGTGGCTGATCAGCATCAGGCCCAGGCCGTCGTCGCGGCGCAGGGTGTCGAGCAGGTCCAGCACTTCGCGCGCGATGCGGGCGTCGAGCGCGGAGGTCGGCTCGTCGGCCAGCAGAAAGCGCGGACGGCAGGCCAGTGCGAGCGCGATCACGATGCGCTGCCGCTGACCGCCGGAAAACTGATGCGGGTAGCGTTTCAGCGCAGCCTGCGCCTGCGGCAGCTGCACGCGCTCGAGCAGACGCACGGCTTCGGCGCGGGCGGCGGCGCGGCTGAGCTGCGGCGCATGCGCGCACAGGGTTTCGACCAGCTGCGCGCCGACCGTATGCAGCGGATGCAGCGCCGCCAGCGGGTCCTGCGGCACCCAACCGAGCGTGCGCCCGCGCAGGGCCAGATGCGCGGCGCTGCCGAGCGGGTGGAAGGCGGTATCGCCCGCATGCGATGCCGGCTCGATCGCAGCGTCGGGGCGCAGGCCAATCCGCCCCTGCGCGCGCAGCCCCGCCGGCAGCAGGCCGAGCAGGGCGAGCGCGGTGAGACTCTTGCCGCTGCCGCTTTCGCCGACCACGCCCAGGCAGCGGCCGGCGTGCAGCGCCAGATCCACCGGGCCGAGCAGCGGGTTGGCGCCGGCCTGTACGTGCAGGCCGTCGAGCACGATCGTCGCGACTGGCGTGGAGCCATCGGGAGTGCCCACCACGCTCACGGCGCGGCCTCAGCCGCCGCGCGCGGCGCACGACGCACATCCAGCCAGTCGCGCAGCGCGTCGCCGAGGAACTGGAACGCCGCCAGCGTGGCCACCAGAAAACCCGCCGGAAACAGCAGCGTCCACGGCGCGGTGTCCAGCTCCTGCACGCCTTCGGCCAGCAGCGTGCCCCAGCTCGCGGACGGCTCGTCCACGCTCAGGCCGAGAAAGCCCAGAAAACTCTCCACCAGGATGGCCTGCGGCAGGATCAGGCCCAGGTACACGAAGGCCAGTGGCAGCAGATTGGGCAGGGCATGCCAGCGCAGGCGCTGGCCGAAGCCGGCGCCCATCGCGGTGGCCGCCAGCACGAACGGCGTCTCGCGCAGGCGCGCGGCCTCCGCGCGCATCACCCGCGCGAGGTCGATCCACACATAGCCGCCGATCGCCGCCAGCAGCAGGCCCAGCGAGCGCTCGAACAGGGTCAGCAGCAGGATCACCACCAGCAGGAAGGGCAGGGCGCTGGCCATGTCGAGCACGCGCATCACCAGGCGCTCGGCCCAGCCGCCGGCCAGACCCGCGCCCGCGCCGAGGGTCAGGCCGATGCCCAGCGCCACCAGGCTCGCCAGCAGGCCGATGGTCAGCGACAGCCGCCCGCCGGCCAGCGTGCGCGCGTAGACATCGCGGCCGATGGCATCGGTGCCAAACCAATGCCCGTCCGTGCCCGGCGTCACCGACAGCGCGGTCCAGTGCGGCGTGTGCGGGTCGTAGGCCGAGGCCAGCGGCCCCAGCCAGCACAGCAGCGCCAGCGCGGTGAGGAACAGCAGACACGCGCGGGCCAGCGGCGGCAGTGAGCGCCAGACGGCGGAGACGCGCGTGGATTTCGGCCAGGTCATCCACCGATTGTAGAGCGGGCCCCGGCCCGCCATCGCATCGTTCGGCCGCTTCCATTGATCCGCTCCGTCATCGATGGAAGCCGGCGGTCAATGTGCAGCTGCATCACCCATCAAAGCAGGTGCCTGACTACAGCCGTGCCAACGATCAAAACGGACGGCCTGTCTTCAGCCCCCTTTGCAAAGGGGGCGGCGGGCGCGCAGCGGCCGCGGGGGATTTGCCTGTCGCCGTGGGGCCCTTCTCCAGGCGTGCATCGGCTGTGCCGACGCACATCCCCCCGCCGCGCTGCGCGCGTCGGCCCCCTTCGTCGAAGGGGGCTGGAGATCGCCGCGGCCGTGCTCCGACGACGGAGCCACGCTCCGTGACGCGTGCGGGTGGCCGAGCGGACGCTCGATGCCGAGGCGGACAGGCGCCGGCATGCTCCGCGGCATGCGCGATGGCAGGCGCGACTGACCCGCGTATCATCCCGCCCATGACCTACTCCCCCATGCCCTACTACCCCATGACCCGCCTCCGCCGCATGCGCCGCAGCGAGTTCTCGCGCCGGCTCATGCGCGAACACGTGCTGACCGCGGACGACCTCATCTACCCGGTCTTCGTCCACGAACTTGCCGGCCGCGCCGCGGTGCCGTCGATGCCGGGCATCGAGCGCCTGTCGATCGACGAATTGCTGAAAGTCGCCGAAACCGCCTGCGAACTGCGTGTGCCGGCGCTGGCGCTGTTCGCGGTGACCGCACCCGAGGCCAAGTCGCTGGACGGCGTGGCCGCGTGGGACGACGATGGCCTGATGCAGCGCGCGGTGCGCGCGCTCAAGCAGCGGTTTCCGGAGCTGGGCGTGATCACCGATGTCGCGCTCGACCCCTACACCAGTCACGGCCAGGACGGGCTGCTCGACGACAGCGGCTACGTGGTCAACGACGAGACCGTCGAAGCACTGGTGCAGCAGGCGCTGTCGCACGCGCGCGCCGGGGCCGACGTGGTCGCGCCCAGCGACATGATGGACGGGCGGATCGGCGCGATCCGCGAGGCGCTGGAGGCCGGCGGCCATATTCACACCCGCATCCTCAGCTATGCCGCCAAGTACGCCAGCAGTTTCTACGGCCCGTTCCGCGACGCGGTGGGCTCGGCCGGCGCGCTGGGCAAGGGCAACAAGTATTCGTACCAGATGGACCCGGCCAACGGCGACGAGGCGCTGCGCGAAGTCGCGCTGGACATCGACGAGGGCGCGGACATGATCATGGTCAAGCCGGGCATGCCGTATCTGGACATCGTGCGTCGGGTGAAAGAGCGCTTCGGCGTGCCCACCTTCGCCTACCAGGTGAGCGGCGAGTACGCGATGCTCAAGGCCGCCGCGCAGAACGGCTGGCTGGACGAACGCGCCTGCGCGCTGGAAGCCCTGCTCGCGTTCAAGCGCGCCGGCTGCGACGGCGTGCTGACCTATTTCGCGCTGGACGCCGCGCGCTGGCTGCGCGACCTGCGCTGACCCGTCCCCGACAGACCCTACCCAAGGACGCACGATGAAGCGCTACGCCGTGTTCGGACAACCCATCCTGCATTCGCTGTCCCCGCGCATCCACCAGGCTTTCGCGAAGCAGGAAGGCGTCGCCCTCGAATACGAGGCGATCGAATGCGCGCCCGGCGCGTTCGAGACTGCGCTGGCCTCCTTCGCCGAAGCCGGCGGCGCCGGCGCCAATGTCACCCTGCCGCACAAGCAGCGCGCGCTGTCGCTGTGCGCCACGGTCTCCGAGCGTGCACAGCGCTGCGGCGCAGTCAACACCCTCACCCGTGTGGGCGATGCCTGGGACGGCGACAACACCGACGGCGCCGGCCTGATCCGCGATCTCACCGAACGCCACCGCCTCGACCTGCGTCAGCGCCGCACGCTGCTGATCGGCGCGGGCGGAGCCGCGCGCGGTGTGTCGCCGCTGCTGCTGGACGCCGGCATCGGCGACCTGTTCCTGGTCAATCGCGATCCGCAGAAGGCCGACATGCTGGCCGACCTGCTGGGCCAGCCCGGCCGCGTGCACACCCGCTATTTCGCCGACCTCGGCCAGATGGGCGTGTTCGACCTGGTGGTCAACGCCACCTCCGCCGCGCGCCACGGCAGCATCCCGCAGCTGCCGATGTCGCTGGTGGGCCCGCGCAGCACCGTGGTCGATCTCAACTACGGCGAAGCGGCCATTCCGTTCCTGGCCTGGGGCCGCGCCGCCGGCGCGCACGAGACCATCGACGGCCTCGGCATGCTGGTCGAACAGGCGGCCGAGGCCTTCCACCGCTGGCACGGCATGCGCCCGGACACCGACCCGATCTACGCCGAACTGCGTGCGGAAATGGGGCATCTGCCGACCGGGGATTGAACGCGGTCGCCGACATCGGCGCCACGAAAATCGTCACCACGCAGGAGGGCCTTCAGGCCCGACACCCCCGGGCGCGCGATCACAGCAAGCCCGTGGCGGCGCTGCTCCAGGCGCGGTCGCGGCTGAAGCCGCTCCTACGCCAGCCCCTATCGCATCCGTAGGAGGGCCTTCAGGCCCGACACTGGGCAAGTCGATTTTGCTGCGCCGCAGCGGCAACCGTATTCACGCCCGCCGCCGAAACGACGGGCTATCCTGCGCCTCCACCCGGGAGGACCGCCCATGCTGCGGATGCAACAACGCCTGTCGTCGCCGTTCCTGATGCTGCTGGCCCTGCCGTCGACGGCGATGGGCTTCGCGCTCGCGGTGCAGATCGCCGCGCTCAGCTGGCTGATGTCGACCAAGTACGGGCTGAACCTCGACGAGATCGGCATGGTCTGGGCGGCCGGGCCGCTCGCCGGCATCTTCGGCCAGGTGATCGTCGGCATCATCAGCGACCAGGTCTGGTTCCTGGGCGGCCGTCGCCGGCCCTTCATCCTGATCGGCGGGCTGCTGACCGCGCTGATGCTGCTGGCGCTGCCGTCGATCGGTGCGATCCGCGAGGCGCTGGGGCTGGACGCCATCGTCGGCGTGGCGGTGACCGTGGCGCTGGCGCTGGATCTGTCGATCAACATCAGCTTCAACCCGACCCGCGCGATCATCGCCGACGTCACGCCCAAGGGCGCGGTGCGCACCGCCGGCTACACCTGGATGCAGACCGTCTCCGGCAGCTTCGGCGTGCTGGCCTACGCCATCGGCGCGAAGTTCGGCAACATGGTGCTGATCTATTTCGGTGCCGTGCTGGTGCTGGTGTTCTCGTTGATCCCCGCGCTGCTGGTGCAGGAGCCGCGCACGCTCGCGCACACCGAAGCCGCCAGCAGCGAAAAGCTGCGCTTCGGCGCGCTGCTGATGCTCATGCGCCCGCTGTGGCCGTTCGCGGTGTACGCGCTGGTGGTGATGGTGATCAAGGCGGCGCGCCAGCTCGGGGCCGACATCGAGCGCAGCCTGTGGCTGGAGGCAGGTTTCGGCGCGATTGCGCTCGCCTTCGTGGTGCACGCGCTGATCGAGCGCCAGGACCACGAGGCGGGCGAGGACATCGCCGGTTTCCGCAAGGTGCTGGCCGCGCACGCGATCAGCTGGTTCGGCATGCAGACGCTGTTCGTGTACATGGTGGGTTTCGTGCAGCAGCGGTTTCCCGTGCTGCAGGGCGATGCGCTGGGCAGCGTGATCAACTACAGCTTCCTCGCACTCAACGCGGTGGCGGCGGTGGTGCCCGCGCTGCTGCTCAATCCGCTGGCGCAGCGCTTCCGCGAGGTGCCGGTGCATGCCGCGGCGCTGGGCACGATGGCGCTGGGCTTCGGCCTGGTCTACGCCTTCGGCCACAGCGAGCCGATGCTCTACTTCGGCATGGGCGTCATGGGCCTGGGCTGGGGCGCGATCGTCAGCCTGCCGTTCGCGGTGTTCTCGCAGATCGTCTCGCCCGCGCGCATCGGCCTGTACATGGGCGTGTTCAACCTGAGCGTGGTGCTGCCGCAGCTGGCGGTGAGCCTGGGCGTGGGTTATCTGCTCTCGCAGATCGAGGACAAGTCGCTGGTGTTCGCCATCGGCGGCGTGTGCATGGCGCTGTCGGCACTGGCGTGGCTGGCGGTGAAGCAGGCCCCGCGGCGCGAGGCCGCCGCGGCAGCGGTGGCGACTGGCGGGTACTGAGTCAACGCGCACGCTCACGCCGCGCCCGCAGCGCGCAGGCACCGGGCCCGGCCCGACCCTGCCGGGGCGGCCTGGCCCTCCGCCGTGGCCGGGTTCTGCGTCGCCCCGGCGTCGCCTCCCGACATGACCCGCGGACGGCCCGCCCCCGCTGTCGGCGGCAGGGTGCTTGCGATAATCTTGGCCGTCTGCGGCACGCATGGAGCGAGGCTGGACGCCGCATCTCGGCCACCAGGGGACTGTCTTCACCATGCCATTCATCTTCCCGGGCGCGCTCAGTGCGCGCCTGCTGCGCGTCGCCGTGCTGGCGGCTGTCCTGTGTGCACCTCTGGGCGCCTGGGCCCAGTCTTCGGGCTCGGGCCTGAAGGACGGCGGCATCGACAGCGGTGAATACCGCACCTGCGGAATCATGGGCGCCAATGCCGAATCCGGCGCCGTCGCCTGCTGGGGCGATTTCCGGATCAGCGCCGACCAGCCCCCGCAGGGCCTGTTCACCCGGGTGAGCGTGGGTTTCGATCATGCCTGCGCGATCAACTCGGCTGGGCGGATCGTGTGCTGGGGCAATCCCGCATCGGTGACGGTGGCGCCGCCGGCCGGCACCTACATCGCGCTGAGTTCCGCGCAGGGCGACAACTGCGCCGTCCGCGCCGACGGCGCGCTGCGCTGCTGGGGCGACACCCTGGCCGACACCATGCCGACCACGGGCGTGTTTCGCGAGGTCTCGGCCTACAACGGCCGCGCCTGCGCCATCGCCGCCGACGGCGCGCTGCACTGCTGGCAGAGTCCGGGCATCGCCTCGCTGGGCACGCCGCCTGCGGGCCGGTTCATGGAGGTCAGCCTGGGCAGCGACCACGCCTGCGCACTGGCCGTCGACGGCCGGGTCCGCTGCTGGGGCGCGAATGGCGCGGGCCAGACCGCGGCCGACCCGGACACCCGCTTCCGCGCGATCAGTGCGGGCTACCGTTTTTCCTGCGCGATCCGCGTCGACGGCCAGCCGGTGTGCTGGGGCGCGAACGACTTCGCCCAGACCCAGGCGCCCACCGGGCGCTTCAACGCCATCGCCACCGGCCGCACCCACGCCTGCGCGCGCGACGACAGCGGTTCGGTGAGCTGCTGGGGCTCGAATTCCAGCCGCAACGAAACCCTGGAGCCGTCCTACGGCTTTCAGCAGGTCCGGCCCGGTCCCGGGCAGGCCTGCAACATCTCCTACGAACATGTGCTCAGCTGCGAGGGCGAGCAGAACGCGGCGACGCCGCCGTCCGGCGCGTTCGTGGATGTGCGCTTCGGCAGCAACCTCGACGGCAACGGGGTCGCCGCCTGCGGCATCCGCCGCGACGGGCGGGTGGAGTGCTGGGGCAAGCCGCTGGCGCAGGCGCCGCCGGCCGATGTGCGCTTCCGCGAGATCGCGGTGGGCGAGGACCACGTCTGCGGCCTGAGCACCGACGAGCGCATGGTGTGCTGGGGCGCCGACGGCAACGGCCGGACCGCGCCGCCGCAGGGCACCTGGCTGGCGGTCACCAGCGGCCGTGGCTTCAGCTGCGGCCAGCCCTCGAGCCTGGTGGGCATGCCCTACGTCTGCTGGGGCAATGCGCCGTCGCTGGCCGAAGTCGCCCCCGACGGCAGCGCCTACAGCCTGCAGGCCTATGGCGACAACCTGTGCGGCATCGGCAGCGCCAACCGGATCTACTGCGCCGGCCCGGACAGCGCGCTGCTCAACGACGACCCGCGTGCGTTCTCCAGCTTCGCGCTGGGCCGCCGCCATCTGTGCGCCGCGGCCTTCAGCGGCAGCCAGGAGATCGCCTGCTGGGGCGACAACAGCCAGGGCCAGCTGCAGGCGCCGACCGGGACCGGCTACGCCTTCAACCGCTTCGCCGCCCACGAGGACACCACCTGCATCGTGCGCTATGCGGACGACACGATGACCTGCTGGGGCGCGCAGACCCGGCGGATCGCAGCGCGCACGGTCAATCTGCTGCCGCAGCGCCAGATCGCCGCCGGCACTGCGCACACCTGCACGGTGCGTTCGGGCCGCGGGCTGGGCTGCTGGGGCGACGACAGCCGCGCGCAGACCCAGGCGCCGCGCGGCTCCGCACTGGCGCTGAGCGCGGGCGGCGACCACAGCTGCCTGCTGGGCACGGACGCCGCGCCGGCCTGCTGGGGCGACGACACCCACGGCGGGGCCACCCCGCCCGCCACCCGCATGCGCGCCGTGGATGTGGGCGAATTCAACGGCTGCGGCCTCGACGACGCGGGTGAAGCGCAGTGCTGGGGCTGGAACAGCAACGGCCAGGGCACGCCGCCGGCCGGCGCGTTGCGCAGCGTGGCGACCGGCCTGAATCACAGCTGCGGCGTGCGCGACGACGGCACGCTCGCCTGCTGGGGCTACGACGCCGAAGGCCAGGCCACGCCGCCGGCCGGCCTGTTCCGCGACGTGGACGTCGGTGAACGCCACAGCTGCGCGATCTCGGCGGCCGGCGCGATGCAGTGCTGGGGCATGAACGGCGAAGGCCAGGCCACGCCGCCCGACCTGCCCGGCGCCAGCTACGTCGCACTGGCCGCGGGCGCGTTCCACACCTGCGCCATCCTCAGCCACGGCAGCCTCGCCTGCTGGGGCCGCAACGACAGCGGCCAGACCGACGCGCCGAGCGAAGGCCGCTATGTCGCGGTCACCGCCGGCTTCGCCCACAGCTGCGCGATCCGCGACGACGGCGCGCGCCTGTGCTGGGGCGAGAACGGCAACGGCCAGGCGCCCGAGGTCGCGCTGACCCCGGCGCAGATTCCGGCCATGACCAACACCGTCCCGGCGGCGGTGGACTTCGGCATGGCCGGCGACGGCGGCTATGCCGCGCGCAGCGTGCGCTATCGCCTGCTCGGCGGGCAGCCGCCCTACGGCCTGGAGCTCGACGAATACGGCCAGCTGCGCGGCACGCCGCAGAGCGAACCCGGCACCTACCAGTTCACCATCGAAGGCCGCGACGACAACGGCTTCGTCGCCTCGCGCACCTACAGCGTGACCTTGCTGCGCGCGCCCGATACCTCGCCGCCCACGGTCGAGCCGCGGGTGAATGGGTATTACGTCTTCAATGAGTGGTACAGCGGCCCGTTCACCCTGAGCTGGAATGTGGCCGACGCCGAAACCCCGGTGACCGCGCGCGTGGGCTGCGACACCGTGAGCTTCGATCAGGACATCGCGCTGGCGCCGTATGCCTGCTCGGCCACCAGCGAAGGCGGCACCACCAACGTGCAGATCATGCTCGGCCGCGACAGCGTGGCGCCGGACACGCGCCTGCTGCAGGTCCCGCCGCCGACGCTGTACACCGACCAGGTCTACAACAACATCGTCATCACCTTCGATTCGCCCTCGACCGGCAGCGACCTCTCCGGCGTGGCCGGCTTCGAATGCAATTTCTATTCGGCCAGCGACTCGGATTATTTTCCCTGCAGCTCGCCGTACACCCTCGAAGGCCTGACCCCCCAGGAATTCCCCTATCGGCTGCGCGTGCGCGCGGTCGACCGTGCCGGCAACCGCGATCCCACCCCGGCCCTGCACACGTTCTATCTGCGTCGCGATACCACGCTCCCGGTCATCACCCCCACCTTCACCGGCCCGCTGGGCGACAACGGCTGGTACGTGGGCGATGTCTCCCTGCGCTGGGTGATCGAAGACCCGGAGACGCCGTTCACCATCCTGTCCGGCTGCACGGACCAGACCTTCACCACCGATACCAACGGCCTGAATCTGGCCTGCCAGGCGCGCAGTCTGGCCGGCATCGCCTGGGGCTTCGCCTACCTCAGGCGCGACAGCGCCCCGCCCGTCGTGCTGGCCACCGCGTCCGGCGCACCCAACGCGGCCGGCTGGTATCGGCAGAACGTGGCGGTGAGTTTCACCTGCACCGAAGCGGGCTCGGGGCTGGCCGTGCCGTGCCCGGGGCAGCAGATCCTCTCCACCGAAGGCACCGCGATCGCCAGCACGGCCCACACCGTGCGCGACAACGCAGGCCTGTCCGGCACCGCCAACATCCTGCGGGTGAACATCGACAAGACCGCGCCGAGCCTGCTGGCCCAGCCGCGCACCGCGGCCAATGCCGCGGGCTGGTACCGCAGCGACATCACCGTGGACTTCAGCTGCAGCGACGCGCTGTCCGGTCTGGCCACGCCCTGCCCGGCGTCGACCACGATCAGCACCGAAGGCGTCTCGATCACCCTGCCGCAGCAGATCACCGACATCGCCGGCAACCCCGCCAGCTCCCCGCTCCGGTTCAATCTGGACAAGACCGCGCCGTCGGTGTCGGCCTGGGCAACGACCTCGCCCAACGCCTACGGCTGGTATCGCAGCGATGTGCTGATGTCGATTTCCTGCATCGACAACCTGTCCGGACTGGCCGCATCCTGCCCGTCGGCGGTGACGCTCAGCCAGGAAGGCGACGCCGTGCTGCCGACGCTGTCGCCGGTCTCCGACCGCGCCGGCAACGTGGCCAGCCTGGTCGCGACCCCGGTGAAGATCGACAAGACCGCGCCGGTGCTCAACGTGACCCTGCCGCCGCCCACCCTGCTGCTGAACGCCGTGCACAACCTGCAGCTCGCCGCCAGCGATGCGCTGTCGGGCATCCTGAGCGCGAGTTGCAGCGGCCTGGATACCCGCACCGCCGGTACCCGCACCGTCACCTGCACCGCCACCGATCGCGCCGGCAACATCACCACGCGCAGCGCGAGTTACCGGGTGGTCTACGGCTACGCCCCGCTGGCCGCGCCGCTGGACCGGACCGATGTCGCCTTCGAAGTGCGTGCGCCGCGTTCGGTGGTGTTCGACTGGCGCCTGTCCGATGCCGCGGGCGTGGGCGTGTCGCAGGCCAGCGTGGTCTCGCGCACCAGCACCGTGGTCGCCTGCCCGGCGACCGTGGTCGCGCTGACCACCGCGCCGATGACCAGCGAGCAGCCGCTGTTCGTGCATGTGGGCAACGGCCGCTACCAGCAGAACTGGTGGGTGGACTGGCTGGGCGTGAACGAGTGCCGGCGCCTGAGCCTCACCCTCGACGACGGCAACACCTACAGCGCGATCGTGAAGGTCGTGCCGCGTGCGATGCGGACCGGCGGCCCATCGCCGCTGATCCGCCGGCCGGCCCAGCCGTCGTCGCCCGCGCCGGCTTCGCGTCCGATGACGCCGGTCGCCCCCACGCGTGTGCAGGAGCCGCGTGGTGGCAGCCAACGGCGTGGCACGGGGCTGCCTGCGTTCCTGCTGTGGCAGCCGGAGCGGCCCGCCCAGCCGCCTGCGTCGCAGCCGCGCACGGCGCCGGCGCCGGCGCCGCGCCGCGCGCACGCCACGGATGCGCGCGCGCGGGTTGGCGCACGCGTGCAGGCCGAGACGCGCACCGACGCCTGCGTGGAGCACACGCGGACGCGCGGCGCGCAGGCATCCGCGGACACCTGCGCAGGCGATGCGCAGAGCAAAGTCGATGCTGCGTCTCCGGCTTCGCCTGCGGCTGCGGCACAGGAGCGGGCGTCGCTCGAGACCCCGCTCGACACCTCGCCCGACACCTCGATCAAACCGGCGCTCAAAACCCCGCCGGCAGGCAAGCGCGCCGTCGGCACCGAATAGGCCGGACCTGGCTTCAGTGATCGGCCGGCCGATGCGCCGGCCGGCGAAGGTGGCCGTGCATGCGGCCTCGTCGCCTGGCTGAAGCGGGCGACGACGTGCTCAGGTGTCCGCTGCGGCGGGCGCCTCGTCCTTGCGCACCGCTTCGGGGCTCACCTTTTCGATGGTGTGGCGCAGTTCGCGGCCGAGGATGGTCTTGGCGTCCTTGGCCAGGTTTTCCAGACGGTTGTCGAACTGCAGCTTGGCGTTCTCGTCCGGCCACACCAGACGCAGCTCGCGCAGTTTCTGGATGAAGGTGCGGAACAGGGTCTTGTCGAAGAACTCCGGCGCGGCCGGCGCGTAGAGCAGGCTCAGGCGCTGCGCGGCGAGGTGGCAGAGGCTTTCCAGCTCGCCCGCACCGAGCGCGCCGCTGCCGTTCTTGTCCAGCACCGACAGCGCGATGTAGTAGCGCTCGAAGGCCTGCTGCAGCGGGTGGCCCAGCGCACGCAGGCGGAAGACCTCGTCCGACTGGCCTGCGTTGCGGCCGAGGATGCCGCCCTCCTCGTCGCTGACCAGCTCGATCAGTCCCTCGCGGATGAACACCTCGATGGTGCGCTCCAGACGCTCGGCGAACCCGTCCTCGTCCCAGGGCAGATACAGCTCGGCCTGCAGGAACGGGTACAGCGAACGGCCGACGCGCAGCACGGTGGCGCGGCTCATCCGCCGGCTGTTCTGGAAGCAGCAGGCGATCCACGCGCTGGCCACGAACAGGTGGATGACGTTGTTGCGGAAATAGCTCAGCAGCACCGCGGTGTCGCCGTCCACGTGCAGCACGTCGCCCAACGGGTGGCTGGTGCGCATCAGCACGCCGATCTCCTCGCCGTGCGCCACGATCTGCTCCGGCGGATGCGGAGTGACGGTGACCCGGTCGGAATACGGCACTTCGGCCAGCAGCGTTTTCGACAGCGCGATCTGCGCCAGCAGGTCGGCCTCGCCCATCGCGTGCTTGGGCGTGGACAACAGCGCCAGCGCCAGCAGATTGATCGGGTTGACGTCGGCGGCGCGGTTGATGTTGATGTGGATGCCTTCGGCCAGCGCATCGATGGTGTCGGCCAGCCACTGCGGCTTCTCGTCTTCGGTCACCGGGCTGCGGTCCCACTCCGGCGCCCGGGTGGCCAGCATCTCGTCGAGCAGGATGGGTTCGCCGAAATTCACCACCACCTGGCCGTAGTTGTCGCGCAGCACCTTGGGGATGCCGGTGAGCACCTGCCAGATCGATTCCTTTTCCTTGGGCTTGCCGGAGAGTTCGTCCAGATAACTGCGGCCTTCCATGATCTTCTCGTAGCCGATGTAGACCGGCTGGAACAGCACCGGCCGCGCCGGCTGGCGCAGGTAGGCGCGCACGGTCATCGCCAGCGAACCGCCCTTCGGCGGCAGCAGGCGGCCGGTGCGCGAGCGCCCGCCCTCGATGAAGTATTCGATGGAATAACCGTCGGCCACCAGCTGCGCCATGTATTCGCGGAACACCGCCGAATACAGCGCATTGCCGCGGAAGCTGCGCCGTGCGAAGAACGCACCGCCCTTGCGCAGCAGGCTGCCGATCACCGGCAGGTTGAGATTCACGCCGGCGAAGATGTGCGGCGGCACGATGCCGTGGGTGTACAGCAGATAGCTCAGCAGCAGGTAGTCCATGTGGCTGCGGTGGCTGGGCACGTAGATCACCTCGTGCCCGGGCGCGGCCTGCTTGAGCCGGTCCAGATGGTGCACCAGCACGCCGCGGTAGATCCGGTTCCAGACCGTGGTCAGCAGGAACGAGGCCGAGCGCACCACCGGGTGCGAATAGTCGGCGGCGATCTCGTAGGCGTAGCCGTGCGCGCGCTTCCATGCCTCTTCGATCTTGATGTTTTCCCGGCGCGCGGTGTCGGCGATGACCTGGCGCACCGGCTCGGAGGACAGCACCTTGTCGATCAGCAGGCGGCGGGTGGACAGATCCGGCCCGATCACCGCCTCGCGGATGCGGTTGAAGTGGGTGCGCAGCACGCGCGAGAGCTTGCGCACGGTGCGTTCGGGCGGCAGGTCCTCGGCCAGCGCCTCGCGCACCGAGACCGCCGCGGCGAACTGCACCGAGGTGTCGCGGCCGTTGAGCAGGATCGCCAGCAGCCGGCGGAAACGGCCGACGATGGTCCAGTTCTCGGAGAACAGCACCGAGAACCAGCCGCTGCTGCGCGCCGGCGTGCGCCCGACGAAGATCGACACCGGCACCAGGCGCACGTCCAGGCTGTCGTTGATGCGATGCGCCTCGATCAGCCGCGCCAGCGACTCGGAATGCGACTTCTTCGGCGCCGGCGCGCTCGGCGCCTTGCCGGCGGCCAGATCGCTGGCCAGGTTGGCAGCGAGGCTGAGCGCGCTGCCGGCATGACGCCGCGACAGCGCGAGATACGCACGTTTGCGGCCGATCGGGTCGCCCGGCACCGGCAGCGGCTTGAGCGGCGAGGGCAGGCCGGCGCGACGGCAGGCGCGGTCGAGGATCAGCGCGTTGGACAGGCCGTAGTGCTCCAGCACATAGCAGATCGGCCGCGGATCGGCCGCCAGCCCTTCCGGCAGCGGGTCGATGCGCAGCTCGATCCAGGGCTCCAGGAACCAGCCCAGCATCCGCGACCACAGCGGCCGGCGCCCGCGCGCGTGGGGCGGGCCGACAGGCGCGGCTGCGCCTGCGGCGGGTGCGGCAGCGGGCACGCCTCCGGCGGGGGAGGCGGGCGGCGCCGGCAGCAGCTCGCCCTGGGCAGGCGCCGCATCCGCCTGCGCATCGTCCGCGGACAGCATCGCTGCGGCGGGTGCGGGAGACGTGGCGGTGTCGGGCGGGGCCGCGTCGGCCGGGCGCTCGTCGGGCAGGGGCAGCTTGGGTTGGTCGGGCGTCATCCCGGCATTATGACGAGGCCGGACGCGGATGCGTCGGGCGCAGCCCGGTCTGCGCCCGGTTCGCCGCCGGTGTCGCGACCGCCATCGCGGTCCGGCCGTGCCGGGTCGCCACCGGGCAGAGGGCTCAGCGCTTGGCGTCCAGCGCTTCGCGCTTCATCCGGCGGCGGCTCTCCACAGGCTCGCTCCAGGCGTTGTTGAACAGCGCCGGCTCCCACGAGCCATAGGTCGGGTTGGGCAGCACCCACCAGCGGCGCCCGAACCAATCCTGATATTTGCCGGCAAGATCGGCGCGATAGTCCGGCGTATTGGCGACGATCTCGACAAAATCGCCGAGCTGGTCGCCGAACTGCATCAACACCCGGTACTGCCGCCCGGCCAGCTCGCGCCGGCAGCGCTTCTCCGACCCTTCCTGCTCGCAACCTTCGACAAAGGTGCCCAGGCCCAGGAACACGCTCTCGTCCTTCACCGGGAAACCGACCGCGCGCAGGTTGTCGAGCGTGGCGGGCCCCAGATGTTCCGCGCGGTTGGTGACGTACAGCACCGTGACCCCGCGTGCGGCGGCGGCGCGGGCGAACTCCAGCGCACCGGGCACCGGCGCGGCCTTGCGCTCTTCCACCCAGGTCGACCAGCTCACCTCGTCGTAGAAGGTCCCATCCAGCACCAGCCGTGCCTGATAGGGCGAGTTGTCCAGCACGGTTTCGTCCACGTCCACGATGACCGCCGGCGGCAGGCCGCGCGCGGCGTTGGCGCGCTCTTCCGGCACCAGCGCGTCCCACTCGGGATCGGCCAGCGCGGCGTCCAGGGCCTCGGCCGCGGCGCGGTACACGGTACGGGTGTTGGCGGCGTACTCCGCCGAACGCTGCACCCACACCGTGGCGTTGAGGTTGTCGTCGGCCGGCACCGCCACCACCGTGGTCGCGGATTGCGCCGGCGCGGCTTTTGCCCGCGGGACATCCGACATCGGGACGGTCTGGCAGCCGGCGAGCGCCAGCATGCACAGCGCCAGCATGGACAGGGGCAGGACGGGTGCCGGACGGCGCAGGGACAGGGGAGACGTCATGGGCGGCAGGGAACGCGTGTCGTGGGAAGCGGCCGAGTGTAGCGGATGCCTCCGAACGGCCCGTGACGGCGCAGGCCACGCGCATCGCCTGCATCGCGTGCGCGTGATTCCCGGTCAAGGAACCTCTGATCAATTCAGAGGTTCAGCGCGCCATGGATGGCGCGCTCGCGAATCAATCCCGCAAGCGATTGATTCGGCGGGAGCGGACTCAGGCTTGGCCTGAGTCCGCGACGTCTGGACGACTCCAGGATGGAGTTGTTCAGACCTTCCTTAATTGTTCGCCGTGTTCGCCGCGTTCGCCGATGCGCCCGGCGCCGCTTCGGCGACATCGCCGTCCAAGTGCTTCTGAAGGAAGCCGGCGATGCCGCTCCACGTCCGCTGGATGTCCTCGTCCTTGTCCAGCCCGTGGCCTGCGCCTTCCAGCGTCACCAGCACCGGCGGACGCCCGGCGAGATTGAGCATGCGCACCAGGCGCCGGGTGTGTTCGTAGTCCACGCGCAGGTCCTCGGTGCCGTGCACCAGCATCACCGGCACCTGCAGGTCCGCCACCCGGTACAGCGGCGAATTCTCCAGCATGCGCTCCATCTCGGTGAGCGGGTTGCCGATGCGCGCCTCCATCAGCTTGCGCGTGTCCTCGTCGCGTGCCGAATCGCTGGCGGTGAAGAACAGCACGCGGTCGCTCACGCCCGACAGCGACACCGCGCAGCGGAAGCGGCCCGGCCAGCGGATCGCCGAGATCATCGTCGAGTAGCCGCCATAGCTGGCGCCGAGCATGCACATCCTGCGCTCGTCCAGCGGATACGCGGCCAGCGCGGCCTTCAGCGCCGCATCGATGTCGTCCTCGATGCCCGCCCCGTACTCGCCGCTGGCCGCTTCGCGGAACGCCGTGCCGAAGCCCTCCGAGCCGCGGAAGTTCACCTGCAGCACCGCATAGCCCAGCGAGGCCAGAAACTGCACCTCCGGATCGAAATACCGCGAGTCGCGCACGCCGATCGGGCCGCCGTGCGGGAAGACCACCAGCGGGCGCTTGCCGGTGCCCGGCGGCAGAGTGAGATAGGCCTCGATCTCGAACCCGTCGCTGCTCTTCGCACGCAGCGTCTGCGCGGGCACGAAACGGTATTTCTCCAGGGCCGGTCTGGTCTGGCTCACCGGCGACGCCTGCGAGGCCTGCGCATCGAAGTGATAGATCACTGTCGGCTTGTCGCTGCCGCCCACCGCGACCAGGAAATGCCGGCCGCTGCGGTCGCGCTGCATGATGGTCGCGGCCTTGTCCGGAAAGGCCCGGCGCAGACGCTCGATCATCGCGGCGTTGCGGTCGTCGAAGTAATGGCTGAACAGCAGCCCGTCGCGATAGTACGAAGCGCCGACCAGATTGCCTTGCCCGTCGGACAACGGCGCCACCACGTCCACGCCGGGCTGGCTGAACACGGTGCGCACCACCTCACCGCGGGCCACGTCGAACTCCACCAGATCGCGCTGCGCGCGCCCTTCCTGTGCGAAACCATAGATGCGACTGCCGTCCGCCGAGAGCATCCGCGGCTCGAAATCGCTGTCCTCGTCGTCGAGGTTGAGGATCTGCCGATATTCACCGTCGGCACCGTGCATCAGCACGCGGTCGCCGTCCTGGTTGCGGGCGACGGCCAGCCGCAGACGGCCCGCGCCATCGGCATACCAGCTCATCACACCGTCGACGCCGCGGTCCAGGCGTTCACGGCGTGAGAATCGCGAGGCGTCCAGCGCTTCGGGAGAACGCATGTCCAGCTTGTGGACCATCGGCTCTGCCGACTCATGGGTGACGACCAGGATGCGCCCGGGTTCGTCGCGCAGGGTCGAAACCAGCAGGCCACGGCGGGGCACGACCACCTGTCGATACTGGCGTCCGGACGGGCCATCCAGCACGTTGAACGCCATGAGCACGTCCAGCTCGTCCTCGTGCCCGATGCTCAGCAGCAGATCGCGCTCGCTCACCCAATCCAGACGCCAGATGGGTCTGGCGGCTTCGAACAGGCGTACGACCGACTGCGCCTGGAGATCGATCAGATTCAGGCCCCAGTGCGTGTGGCCTTCCTTCTTGAATGTCACCACCTCGCCGAGCAGACGGCCGTCCGGACTCAGTTCCACCACTTTGAGGGGGGATGGCGCCCACAGCTCGTCGATCGGCAGCGGCAGCTCGCCGGAGGGCGGCGGTGCGCGCGTGAGGTCCTGCGGCGGGCCGTCGCCGCCCAGGCCCGATGCGGCCACAGCCTGCCGGTAATGCTCGGGAAACGGGTCGGCATACCGCCCGCGGTATTCGAAACGGTGGCCGGCCGCCAACGCCGGATGTTCCGCCTGCAGCCAGTCCATCGCCGGCAGGCCGCGATTGGCGACATACAGCCCGCCGGTGCGCACGCCCTGTCCGCGGAAAATGAGATCGCCGGGGTAGTTGATCACTCCGGGTTTCACCTCGAAATCGAAGGCGCCATCGAGCACGTGCATGCGGATTTGATTGCGGCGCATCCGCTGCGGGTCGCCGACGCGCTTGATCTCGGCCAGGCGATAACTGCCGGCGTCGATGGCGTACAGCCGATAACTGCGCCCGATGGCGGCAGCGCGCGGAATATAGAGTTGGCCGAGGCCGCGCTGCGTCTCGATGCGCAGCAGGGTCAGCACCACATCGGTGTCCACCGCGACCAGCAACAGGCCCTCGTCCTTGCCCAGCACGACGCGCTCGCCCGGCGCGATCTCGCGGGTGCGCGCCTGCGTCGGCGCAGCCCAGAACGCGATCAGCCACAACACACAGAGACCCGCCAGCGCCGGCAGCGGCGCAGAGATGGACGTGGAGCGTGGGCGGAGTCGCACGGCACGGGCGGCGGAAAGCAGACGGCGGAGTAAAGGGGGCATCACGGGCTCGGCGCAGAGTGTCGAGGAAGCGTGGCGCAGTGCATCGCCTGCGCCAAGGGCGTTCCACTATAGCCCGCGTCGAACGCCTTCCCGCAGGGCCGCCGGGGCGCTGCGCGGACCGGCCCGAATAATCCGGCCCGCGATCCGACGCGGCGATCCGGCCCCGTGCGGCTCGCGCGCCTCAGCCCGCGGACCGCGCGCCGCGCATCCTGCCCAGCCAGAAATCCAGCGACACATAACGCCCGCCCCCCTGGAAGAACAGCACCGCGAGCATCGCGAAATAGATCGCGGCGAACTCGATGCCGTTGTTGAGCAGGGTCACGCTGCCGTTGCTGGTGAGCCAGTCGTAGTTGCCGTGCTCCTGCAGCAGCGCGATGACCCGCTCCTTCTGCTCCGCGGCGGCCAGTACGCGGTCGTTGGCCAGCCAGCTGGAGGCGTCGGAAATCGCCAGCCAGCCGTTGTCCCAGTGCACGGCGAAGATCGCCACCAGCATGGTGAACATCAGCGGGATCGACACCAGCCGCGTCGCCAGCCCGACCAGCAGCAGCGCGCCGCCGATCAGTTCGGTGCCGCCGGCCAGCGCGGTCATCAGCTCGGGAAAGGGCAGGCCCAGGCCCCAGTCCGGGTTGCCGAACCACGCCGCGGTGTCGTCGAAATGCGCCAGCTTGTTGTAGCCGGCCTGGAGCATGACCGGGGCGAGAATCAGGCGCAGCAGCAGCGCCGGGATGCCGTCAAGCGGGCGGACAAGCTCCAGCGCGGCGGTGTGCAGCCGGTGGGCGGAGGAAAGCATGGCGGGCATCGCGAAGGTCCTGTGGCGGAGGTCTGGGAGAGCGCACGGGCCAAGACGCGCAACACGTACGCGCCGGAGCGCGCCGCGGGGCGTGGAGGCAATGCGAATCGGAAGAATCGGATGGGACAGGCACCGCAGTGCGCTGTGCGGACAGAGAGACCGTGCGCGGCCGTTTCGGTGCGCGGACAGCGGTGGTCCGCGATGCGGGGAGCAGGCTGCGGGATGAGGAGACAGGCGGAGGACCTGCACGGAGTCGCCTCAGGCAGGGCGGAGGAAGCAGACCTGCTGGTGACTCTCGGCTAGCGCTGAGGACGGTGGGTGTCCTCGTTCCCTGTCCTCAGTTCCCTGGTCCCCCGATGCCTTCCTCCCCAGTCCCTTCCAGGCGGCCGATGCGGGCTGTGTTGAAGGCGCGGGTGGAGGGCCTGGCCCCGGCCGTCTCAGTGGCGAATGAGAAAAGTGGGTGTCCCGGTCATTGCTCGTCCCGGTCATTGCTCCCGGTCATTGCCGCTCATTGGGTTATCGCGTCCCGGTGATCGACCCAGGCCCCGAAGAGCGCCGCATCCCCGGGCAAACCTGAACGCAGCAAGCATTACATGTGACACATTGACGGACTGACATGTGAGATTTAACCTGCGCTCATGGAACGCCGCTCCTCCGCCTACTACCAGCGCCGCCACCGCGATCGGCTGCGCGAGCAGGGGCTGATCAAGAAAGAGCTGTGGGTGCGGCCGGAATACGCCGAGGACCTGGCGGCGATCGAGCGGCGCATGCGCCTGCCGCCCGGTTCCGAGGTGGCGGGTGAGGCGGCGGCGACGGGGCTGCGGGCAGGCAGGGCGGAGACGACGATGGGGGAGACGACGATGCGCGACACCACGCTGTGGACACCGCTGGGCTTGTACGAGGCGCTGCGTGCCGCACCGCAGGCCGCCGATGGCGCGATGACCGTCGAGCTGATCGAAGGCGCCGAGCCCAGCCTGCTGCTGACCATGCACGACTACGGCGACCTGCCGCTGTTCCTCGCGGTGGGCGGGCATCAGGTAGTGGTCGAGGCCCTGCTGTGGCCGGTGACGATGGTGCGCGACCCCGCGCGATTCAACGAGGACCTGCTGCGTACCCACAAACTGCTGCCGCTGTCCACGCTGGGGATCGAGAGCCTCGCCGACGGCAGCGACGTGTACATCATGTTCGGTGCGTTGAGCGCCTCCTCGGCACTGGCCGATGTGGTGTTCGAGGTGGAGACCCTCGCCGACAACGTGATCCAGGTGACCGAGGCCTACGCGCCGCACCTGCTGCAGGAGGCCGCATGAGCGCGCGCGACGGCCGTGGCCGCGATGCTGCCGCAGCGTCGGGCCCCGCAAAGAAAAAAAACGCGACGCGCACGGCGAAACCGGCGGCCGGCGCGCAGCCGGACAGCCAGGACGAGGCGGCCAGCGCGCATAGGGCCGCGGCGGCGGCAGACACGCCGCAGCAGGACGACACCGGTCCCCTGTGGCGCCGCCTGGTGGTGGCGGTGCGCGGCGGCATCGGCGAACTGGGCGAGGCCATCGCCGAGAGCCAGGCCCTGCGCATCCTTGATCAGGAGATCCGCGACGCCGACGCCGAACTGGCGCGCGCGCGGGTCGAGCTGGGCGAGCTGCGCGCGCATTACAAAGTCGCGCTGGATCGCCAGCAGGCGGCTGCGGCCAGGGTCGCGGAATTCGAAGGCTACGCGCTCAAGGCGCTGAAAGCCGAGGACGAGGCGCTGGCGCGCGAGGTCGCGGCCAAGGTGGCGCAGCTGGAACAGGTGCGCGATGCCGAAGCGGACGAGGCCGAGCGGCACAGGACGCGCATCGAGGCGGCACGCAAGGCGATCGCGCAGCAGGAATCGACGATGCGCCGGCTGCGTCAGCAGGTGGACACCGTGCGCGCCACCGACAACGTGCAACGCGCGCAGGCCACACTGGCGCACCGCCGTCTGCAGGCCGGGAGCCGCGCGCAGACCGCGCTGCAGGCACTGGAGCGCATCCGCCGCCGGCAGGCCGAACGCGGCGCGCGTCTGGATGTCGAGGCGGAGACCGACGACAGCGACGATGCGCTGGCCGACAAGCTGCGCCGCGCCGGGATTCTCGACGCCGTCGACGACGGTGCCGACGCGGTGCTGGCGCGGTTGAAGCGCCGACGCCGCGAGTAGGCCCCACGCTTGCCGCGACGGGGGGCGCACGTCCTGCGTGCGCACGCGCGGCCCACGACCAACGCAACACACCGGGAGAGCCCGATGGACACGTATCTTGAGATCGTCTCGACCTATCCGACCGTGGTCTACACCGTGCTGATGATCGTGGTCACGCTGTACTGGCTGCTGTCGGCGGTGGGCGTGCTCGGCATGGACACGCTCGACGGCCTGCTCGGGCTGGACGTGGGCGGCGATGCCGGCGGCGAAGTTGCGGACTCCGGCGCGGTGGCCGCGTTGCTCAGCAAGTTCGGCATCGACGGCATTCCGCTGATGGTGTTGTTCACGCTCATCGCGATGGTCGGCTGGAGCGTGTGTTATCTGACCGAACTGCACCTGCTGCGCGGCATGACCGGCGCGAGCGGCGCACTCGCCCGCACTGGCACGTTGGTCGCCGGCCTGCTGCTGTCGATCCCGGTCGCGCGTGTGGTGCTCTCGCCGGTGCGTGCGCTGATGCGCCGCCATCGCCCGGTGAGCCAGGCACCGCAGCTCGGGCGCATCGCCACCGTGCGCAGTCCCGAGATCACCCAGACCTCCGGCACCGCCGAAGTCGACGACGGCGGCGCCGGCCTGATCCTGCAGGTGCGCCATGCCACGCCCGGCCTGTTCGTGCGCGGCGACCGCGTGGTGCTGATCGAATACCTGCGCGAGCACAACGCCTATCGCGTGATTTCCTGCGAGGAATTCGACGCGCTGTAAGCCCCGTGGGCATGTGAGGCCCCGCATCCGTTTCATGTCGTGAAGTCATCGCTGCCGGCGGCCCCGCGCCGCCACCCCATCGGATCCGCAAGGTCGCGACGCGCGCCTGGCGGTCGACACCGGCACCGCGCGTCGATTGGAGAACCAAGATGTCCGCAGAAAAATTGATTTTCGCGCTGACCATCGGCGGCGTGGCATTCGCCTGCCTGGTGGGCATGCTCGTCATGTTCAAGGCCTTCTACATCAAGGTGCCGCAGGGCACGGCCCTGATCGTGAACGACATGTCGTCCACGCCCAAGGTGCATTTCACCGGCGCGCTGGTCTACCCGGTGATCTACAAGAAGGAGTTCATGCGGATCTCGCTGATCACCCTCGAAGTGGACCGCCGCGGCAAAGACGGACTGATCTGCCGCGACAACATGCGTGCCGACATCACCGTGGCCTTCTATCTGCGCGTCAACGAGACTCCGCAGGACGTGCTGAAGGTGGCCAAGGCGATCGGCGTGGACCGCGCCTCCGACAAGGTGGCGGTGAACGAGCTGTTCAACGCCAAGTTCTCCGAGGCGCTGAAGACCGTCGGCAAGCAGATCGACTTCGTGAAGCTGTTCGAGAACCGCCAGGAATTCCGCGACCGCATCATCGAAGTGATCGGCAACGACCTCAACGGCTATGTGCTGGAGGACGTGGCGATCGACTACCTGGAGCAGACGCCCAAGGCCTCGCTGGACCCGAGCAACATCCTCGACGCCGAGGGCATCCGCAAGATCACCGAACTCACCGCCGCGCAGAACGTCATCACCAACGAACTGGCGCGCAACGAGGAGCTGGCGATCACCAAGAAGAACGTCGAGACCCGCGAGGCGATGCTCGCCCTGGAACGTCAGCAGGCCGACGCCGAGGCGCGTCAGCACCGCGAGATCGCGACCATCCAGGCGCGCGAGCAGGCCGAGACCGCCAAGGTGCAGGAAGAGGAGCGGCTGAAGGCCGAGCAGGCGCGCATCGCCACCCAGGAGCAGCTGGACATCCGCGAGCAGAACCGCCTGCGCGAGGTCGAGGTGGCCGAGCAGAACCGCCAGCGTGCGGTGGTGATCGAAGTGGAGAAGGTCTCGCGCGCCCGCGACCTGGAAGTGGTCGCGCGCGAGCGCGACGTGGAGCTGCAGCGCATCGAGAAGGAAAAGGCGCTGGAAGAACAGCGCAAGGAAATCGCCAACGTCATCCGCGAGCGGATCACGGTGGAAAAGAGCGTGGCCCAGGAAGAGGAGCGGATCAAGGAAGTGCGCGAAGTGGCCGAAGCCGACCGTCACAAGCAGGTCGCGATCCTCGCTGCGCAGGCCAAGGCCGAGGAAGAACTCGTCCGCCAGGTGAAGCGCGCCGAGGCCGAGGAAACCGCATCCAAGCACAAGGCGGTGGAAGTCACCGTGCTCGCCCAGGCGGAACTGGAAGCCGCGGCCAAACAGGCCGAAGCCAAGAAGCGTCTGGCCGAGGGCATCGAGGCCGAGCGGGCGGCGCCCGGTCTGGCCGATGCGCGCGTACGCGAGGTCACCGCGGCGGCGCTGGAGAAGGAAGGTCTCGCGCAGGCGCGCGTGGTCGCCGAAACCCTGGCCGCCGAGGCGAAGGGCGCGCGCGACAAGGGCGCGGCCGAGGCCGACGTGATCAAGCAGGTGGGACTGTCCGAAGCCGGCGTGATGCGCGAGAAGTACCGCTCGGAAGCCGAAGGCCTGACCGAGAAGTTCGGCGCGCTGGATGCGCTGAGCGACCAGGCGCGCGCGCACGAAGAGTTCCGCATGCAGCTGGAGAAGAGCTTCGAGCAGGCGATGGCCGGGATCGACGCCAACAAGGCGATCGCCCGCGAACAGGCCGAGGTGCTGGCGACCGCGCTGGCCAAGGCCAAGATCGACATCGTCGGCGGCGAGGGCGCGTTCTTCGACTCCTTCGCCAAGGCGCTGTCGGTGGGCAAGGCGGTGGAAGGCGTGGCCGAGAAGAGCCCGCTGGTGCAGGAGCTGATGCAGAAGCTGCTGTCGCTGCAGCTGGGCGGCGGCCCGTCCGCGGCCTCCCGCGGCGGCGCAGCCAAGACATCCGCCGCCGAAGAACAGGGCTGAGACACCCTGCGCCGAAGCGCTGCATCGCCTGCGGGCGATGCGGCTGGGACCCTGCCGACCGCCCGCGCGGCCGGCCGCATGAAGGCAGAGCACGATGTCCGAAACCCACACTCCCGCCGTGGCCAGCGCCGACGCGCCGATCACAGGGCATGTCGATCGCGCGGTCGCCGAAGGCGGCGCCTACGAGGTCCTGCGCCGCCGTCTGCAGGCCCAGGGCGCGCGTCTGCGCACGCTCACCCAGGCGCTCAACGACGGCCGCGTGGCTGCGTTCGGCAGCAGCCGGATGGAGGCCATCGGCCGCATCCGCGTGCGCACCGAGCACAACTGCGTGGCGCGCGACATCGTCCAGGTGGGCGATGTGCTGCTGTTCGGCTACAACGTGTTCATCGGCCTGAAAAAGGAAACGCGCGTCGAGGACGTGTTCTCGCTGTACCGGCTGGTGGAAGGCGCCGAAGGCTACGACGTGACTCCGGTGGAGATCGCCGGCAGTTTTCTCGCCGACCCGGTCTTCGCCAAGGATTTCGCCGAAGTCTTCGCCTACTACAAGCACGCGCGGCTGCTGCAGCTGGTGCGGCGCGAGGGCCTGCTGCTGGCCGCCTTCCAGATCGGCGAGCGCATCGAGGACACCCGCGTGTTCCGCTGGCGGGTGGATGCCGCGGGCGCGCATTACGTCGACAACCGCGGCGAGCGCGACATCGCCCTGCCGGCGGCGCACGATTTCGAATGGGTGCGTGCCACCCGTGAGCAGGCGGTGCAGGGCCGCCACCCGCATCTGAACATCCTGGACACCGTGTTCGTCGAATGTATCGACGGCGACCTGACGGTGAAGATCGAGAACAACACCGCCACCGGCCTCGGCATCTACAGCGAGCCGGTGGAGGACCGCACCCAGTCGCTGGACGATGCGCAGATCGACTACGCGCGCATCGGCGGCAAGGACGCGGCCATGGTGCTGCTGCGCGTGCTGCCGTATCGCGAGACTAAGCCGCGCTACCTGGTCTACAACACCGTCTCGCGCCGCGTGCACCGCATCGACGCCATCGGCCAGGCCTGCGTGCAGCTGCCCGAAGACCACGGCATCGTGTTCCCCGGCGGTTATCTGCTGCAGAACGGCGAGCTGCGCACCTTCGACGCCGATGTCGCCGGCATGCGCTACAAGCGCACTCTGCGCGCGCCCAACGGCGAGGACGTGCTGTACCTGTTCTACGAGCCCGAAGACGGCCGCATCGCGCTGTGTGTGTACAACACCATCGAGCGCGAGCTGCGCCCGCCGGTGATCGGCCATGGCTACGCGCGCTTCGACGACGGGCGCATGGTGGTGTTCAGCGCGCAGACCAACGAACCCACCCGCATCCATCCCATGCAGATCTGGCGCACGCCCTTCGCCAGCGACGAGCACGCCGCGCAGGCGCCGGCCGGCAGCGGCTTTTTCGCGCGCGTCGGCAATCCCGAGCTGGTGCGCGGCGTGTCCGAGCTGCTGGTGCTGGCGCGCGAAATCGACAGCCAGGAAGTGAGCGCGCAGCGCTACCAGCTGCTGGCCGCGGGCACGCGCCGCCTGTTCGACCGCTACCACTGGCTGGAGGATGCGCAGTGCGAGGGCCTGGCGCCGCTGCTGCGCGAAGTGGTCGCCACCAGCGAATCCGTGCTCGATGAATTCGAAAAGGTCGAGGACATCCGCAGGCGCAGCGGCGAAGCGCTGGCCGAGGCCACGCAGCGGCAGAAGACCCTGCTCGGCGCACTGGACCCCGACCGGTGGGAGCAGGTGCAGGACTGCGTCGACGCGCTGAATGCGCTGTCGGCGCAGCGCGGGCGGCTGTTGACCATCCGTGAACTGCGCTACATCGACACGGATGCGGTCGACGCACTGCAGGCCGCGCTGGCCGAGGCGCAGGCACGCGGCAACGCCGCAGCGGCGACCTTCCTGGCCGGCGAACGCGCGCTGGCGCCGTTCGCCGCGCGCGTGCAGGCGCTGGACAGCGAAGCGCAGGCCGCCGCGGGCGCCGCCGCCCTGCGCGCACCGCTGGAGGCGATGGCCGCACTGGCCGCCGACCTGGACATGCTGTCCACGCTGATGGCCGGCATCGAGATCGACGACGCCGCGCAGCGCACACGCATCGTCGAAGCCATTTCGGAAGTCTATGCGCGGCTGAACCAGACCCGCGCCCGCGCCGACCAGCGCCGCCGCGCGCTGGGTGCGGACGAGGCGGTGGCGCAGTTCGGCGCGCAGTTCGCGCTGCTCGGCCAGAGCGTGGCCGGCGCCCTGGCCGCCGCGCGCGACCCGGAATCCTGCGACCGCGAACTCTCGCGGCTGCTGGTGCAGCTGGAGGAGCTGGAAAGCCGCTTCGGCGAGCACGAACGCTTCCTCGGCGACATCGTCGCCAAGCGCGAGGAGATTCTCGAGAGTTTCGAGCGCCACAAGCAGGCGCTGACCGACGAGCGCCAGCGCAAGGCGCAGGCCATGGCCGACGCCGCGGCGCGCATCCTCGACGGCCTGTCGCGGCGCACCGCGCGGCTGGACGACATGGACGCGCTCAACGCCTTTTTCTCCGGCGACGCGCTGATCCTCAAGCTGCGCGACCTCGCCGGCAAGCTGCGCGCGCTGGGCGACAGCGTGCGCGCCGACGACATCGAGGCCAAGCTCAAGGGCGCACGCGACCAGTCGGTGCGCGCGCTGCGCGACAAGACCGATCTGTACGAGGACGGCGGCAACGTGGTGCGCCTGGGCCCGCGCCACCGCTTCAGCGTGAACACCCAGGAGCTCGACCTCACCCTGCTGCCGCGCGGCGATGCGCTGGCCCTGCATCTGACCGGCACCGATTACTACGCGCCGCTGAGCGACCCCGAATTCGATGCGCTGCGCGCGTACTGGCAGAGCGGGCTGGCCTCGGAATCCGAGGCGCTGTATCGCGGCGAATATCTGCTGGGCGAACTGCTGGACGCCGCCGAGGCCGGGCGCGACGGGCTCCGTCTGGATCTGCTGCATCAACAGTTGCCGCAGCCGGAAGCGCTGGCGCGCACGGTGCGCGACTTCGCGGCGCCGCGCTATCGCGACGGCTACGAGAAAGGCATCCACGACCACGACGCGGCACTGCTGCTGGCGGCGCTGTTGCCGCTGCGCGATGCCGCCGGCCTGCTGGCGCATCCGCCCGCGGCACGCGGCTGGGCGACGGTGTTCCGCGCCTGCTGCGCCGATGCCGACAGCCTCGCCCGCTGGCAGGCGCGCGCCCGCGATGCGCACGCACTGGCGCGGGCGTTCGCGCGCGGCGCGCATGCGCAGGGCGGGCATGCGCAGGACGGGCAGGCGCGCAGCGATGCGCACGGCCGCGCGCGCGAGGCGCTGTGCGCCGATATCGCCGCGGCGATGGCCTCCGCCGCAGACACGCACGCACTGCCGGTCGACAGCGGTCTGCACGCGCAGGCGGCGGCGTATCTGGTCGACCTCCTCGCTGACACGCGCGCAGTGCCCACCTTCAGCCGGCATGCGCGCGCCTTGGTCGAGGGGCTGCGCACGCGTCTGGTCGAGGAGCGGCTCTGGGACGGGCTGCAGGCCACGCTGACCGCGTTGGCCGACGATCTCGGCGCGCGCTGGCGGCTGCTCGCGCACTGGCTGGACGCGCTGTGCGCGCTGCCCGAACACGCGGCGGATGCCGACTACGCGCCGGAAGCGCTCGCGGTGCTGCTGGGCGGCGAAGCGCAGCCGCACTGGAGCGAGGTGGCGCTGCGCACCACGGTTGCGGGCCTGCTCGGCGAACACCCGCGCATCGTCGACGGCCGCATCACCCTGGCGGTGGACGACCTGAGCGCTCGCCTGCACCGCCATCGCAGCGACTATCTGCCGGGCTATCGCCGCTACCAGACGCTGCGTCACGACTTGCTGGTGCGCGAACGCGCAGCGCTGCGCCTGTCCGAATTCAAGCCGCGTCCGCTCAGCGCGTTCGTGCGCAATCGGCTGATCGACCAGGTCTACCTGCCGATCGTCGGCGACAATCTCGCCAAGCAGATGGGCACCGTCGGCGAGAACAAGCGCAGCGACCTGATGGGCCTGCTGATGCTGATTTCGCCGCCCGGCTACGGCAAGACCACGCTGATGGAATACGTGGCGCATCGTCTGGGCCTGATCTTCATGAAGATCAACGGCCCGGCATTGGGCCACGAGGTGCGCTCGCTCGACCCCGCGCAGGCGCCGGACGCCACCTCGCGCCAGGAGCTGGAAAAGCTCAATCTGGCGCTGGAAATGGGCAACAACGTGATGCTGTATGTCGACGACATCCAGCACACGCATCCGGAGTTTCTGCAGAAATTCATCTCGCTGTGCGACGGCACCCGGCGCATCGAAGGCGTGTGGCGCGGGCGCACCCGCACCTACGACCTGCGCGGCAAGAAGTTCTGCGTGGTGATGGCCGGCAACCCGTACACCGAGTCCGGCGAGGTGTTCAAGATCCCCGACATGCTGGCCAACCGCGCCGACATCTACAACCTCGGCGACACCCTCGGCGGCATGGAGGATGCGTTCAAGCTCAGCTATATCGAGAACTGCCTGACCTCCAACGCGGTGCTGGCGCCGCTGGCGACGCGCGACCTCGCCGACCTGTACCGCTTCGTCGACAAACTCGAAGGCCGCGCCTTCAGCGCCAACGACCTGAGCCACGACTACGGCGCCGCGGAAATCGGCGAAATCGTGACGACGCTGGAGAAGCTGGCCGCGATCCGCGAGGTGGTGTATCGCGTCAACAAGCAGTACATCGCCAGCGCCGCGCAGGCCGACCGCTACCGCACCGAGCCGCCGTTCAAGCTGCAGGGCAGCTATCGCAACATGAACAAGATGGCGGAAAAGATTTCGGCCGCGATGAACGACGCCGAGCTGCAGCAGCTGGTCGCCGATCACTATCTCGGTGAAGCGCAGCTGCTGACGACCGGCGCGGAAGAGAACCTGCTGAAACTCGCCGAGCTGCGCGGCACCCTGGGCGAGACCGACGGCGCACGCTGGGCGCAGATCAAGCGCGACTTCCTGCGCCACAAGGCGATGGGCGGCGAGGATGCCGACACCGGCCAGCGCGTGGTCGCGCAGCTGGCCGACCTGGTGGAGGGCGTGCGCGCGCTGGAAGCCACCGCCACGCAGACCGCCGCACCGACAGCCGGCGGCGAACCCTGGCCGCAGCTGCTGGATGCGGCCGAGCGCCACGTCGAGCGTCTGGCCTCCGCGCTGCAGGCCGGGCAGGGCGCACGCATCCAGCCAGTGGCGACAGACGCCGCACAGCCTGCCGCTGCGGACATGGCGTCCGCAGCTGTAGAGGCAGTCGAAACGGCATCATCCATGCAGGCCGCGCTGCCGGCGTGGTTCGAGCGCCACAGCGAACAGCAGCAGCGCCTGCACGAGGCCCTGCTGCTGCTGATCGCCCGCCTCGACAGCCCGGCAGACGGCGCGCGCGCACGACCGCCGGCCGGCCGCCGCCGCGGGGCCACGGCCACGGCCGAACTGCCGCCCGACGAGCGCGAACTGCAGCTGCAGAAGGCGCTGGAGGAGTTTTCGGACCGGCTGCTGGGGCGCACGCCGCGCTGAGGCGCGGGCGCTCCGACGCCGGGTCGGGGTATGGGTCGGGGCCGAGGTGGAGCCAGGTCGGAGCCACGTCAGAGCCGGGCCGGGGCCGATGTGTGGCCCGGCGCGGTACCATGCGCGCCATGCAAAAGACCTCACTCCCCGACTATCCCTTCACCCCGCAGCGTCTCGAAGTGCGCCCCGGCCTCACCATGTCCTATCTGGACGAGGGTCCGCGCGACGGCGAGGTGGTGGTGATGCTGCACGGCAATCCCTCGTGGAGCTACTACTGGCGCCACCTGGTGCTGGGCCTGCGCGACCGCTACCGCTGCATCGTGCCGGACCACATCGGCATGGGCTTCTCCGACAAGCCCGGCGACGACCGCTACACCTACACCCTGCAGTCGCGCGTGGACGATGTGAGCACGCTGCTGGACAAACTGGGCATCACCGGCCCGGTGACGCTGGCGGTGCACGACTGGGGCGGGATGATCGGCTTCGGCTGGGCGCTGACCCACGAGGCGCAGGTCCGCCGGCTGCTGATCACCAACACCTCCGCCTTCCCGCTGCCCAAGGCCAAGCCGCTGCCGTGGCAGCTGAAACTGGGCCGCGATTCGGCGCTGGGCGCACTGCTGATCCGCGGGTTCAACGCCTTCGCTGGCGGCGCCGCGCGCCAGGGCACCTGCACGCCGATGGCCGAGGACGTGCGCCGCGCGTACGTGGCGCCCTACGACTCCTGGGCCAACCGCATCTCCACCCTGCGTTTCGTGCAGGACATCCCGCTGGACGAGAACGACGCCGCCTGGCCGCTGGTCGCCGCCGCCGAGAAACGCCTCCCGCATTTCGCCGACCGCCCCGCGTTCATCGCCTGGGGGCTGCGCGACTTCGTGTTCGACCACCACTTCCTGGAAGGCTTCGTGCGCGCCCTGCCGCGCGCGGACGTGCACGCCTTCGAGGACGCGCACCACTACGTGCTGGAAGACAAGCACGCGGTGCTGGTGCCGGCGATGCGGCGGTTCCTCGAACAGAACCCGGTCTGAAGCCGGCCGCCGCCGCCCTCGCAGGGCGGCAGGCAGGGGCCGCGATCAAGGTCGTCGATGAATCCGGTCGATGCAGACGGTCGATCAGCCCGATATTCCGGCCGGCCCTGCGCTGGGGTCATCGCCCGCTGACCCCAGCCAGTCCGCCGGCGTCAGCGGCGCCAGCCCGTGGGCGATCCGCGCCTTGTCGCACTGTGCGCTGGGTTGCGCATGCGCGCCTTCGTCGGGGTCCCACGAGGCCGGCACAGCGCGGCAGACCGACGGCCGCACGGGGTGGATGCTGCAGCGGCTGTAGACGCCGATCTCCGCATCCAGCGCCACACAGCGCGGCTGCGCCTGCGAGGTGCCGCGCATCGCCCGTTCGTGCTGGCGCAGGGGTTCGGTCAACGCGATCGGCACGGTGCCGCCCAGGTCCGGATCGGCCTCGGACCAGTGGAAGGACACGCGGAAATAGGCGCAGCAGGCGCCGCAGGTCAGACAGGGATGAGACATGCGCGGTCCGGCACCGGCGAGGGGTGCGGCATTCTCCGGAGCGCAGGCTGCGACTGTCAAAGCCCGCGGCCCTGGCCGCCGGGCGCGCGCCCGGATCGGCACAGGCGTGCGGACGCGCAACGCGGGCAGGGCAGCGCATGCCGCGGACAGGCCGCCCGGTAGAATCCCGGCCATGGACGCCTCCCACACCGCGACACCCCACGCCGCGATTCCCTCTGCCACGCCCTGCAATATCGCGGCCACGCTGCCGCGCCTGGCACGCGAGCGCCCCGACCAGGTGGCGATGCGCTGCCCCGGCCGTGGCGGCCGATACGACATTGCCCTCACCTATGCCCAGCTCGACGCGCGCAGCGACGCCATCGCCGCCGGGCTGGCGAAGCACGGCATCGGCCGCGGCACGCGCACGGTGGTGATGGTGCGGCCCACGCCGGAGTTCTTCCTGCTGATGTTCGCGCTGTTCAAGGCCGGCGCGGTGCCGGTGCTGGTCGACCCCGGCATCGACAAGCGCGCACTGCGCCAATGTCTGGACGAAGCGCAGCCCGAGGCGTTCATCGGCATCCCGCTGGCCCAGCTCGCGCGCGTGCTGCTGCGCTGGGCGCGCAGCGCGCGGGTGCGGGTGACCACCGGGCGCAAGGCCATTCTTGCCGATGTCACCCTGGCCGAGATCGAGCGTGCCGGCGCACAGGCCGGCCCGCAGCTCGCCGACACCGCGCCCGACGACATCGCCGGCATCCTGTTCACCAGCGGCTCCACCGGCGTGCCCAAGGGCGTGGTCTACCGCCACCGGCATTTCGTCGCACAGATCGAACTGCTGGGCCGCGCCTTCGGCATCGCACCCGGCGGCGTGAACCTGCCCACCTTCCCGCCGTTCGCGCTGTTCGACCCCGCGCTCGGCACCACCTCCATCATTCCCGACATGGACCCCACGCGCCCGGCCCAGGCCGACCCGCGCAAGCTGCATGCGGCCATCGCCCGCTTCGGCGTGGACCAGCTGTTCGGCTCGCCCGCTTTGATGCGCGTGCTGGCCGACCACGGCCAGCCGCTGACCGGCGTGAAGACGGTGATGTCGGCCGGCGCGCCGGTACCAGCCGAGGTGGTGAAGAAGATCCGCGCCCTGCTGCCGCACGATGCCGATTTCTACACGCCCTACGGCGCCACCGAATGCCTGCCGGTGGCGATCATCGAAGGCCGCGAACTGCTCACCCTGCGCCACCACACCGAACAGGGCGCCGGCACCTGCGTCGGCCGCCCGGTGCCGCCGAACGAGGTGCGCATCATCGCCATCACCGATGCCGCCATCGCCGACTGGGCCGATGCCGTGCCGATGAAGACCGGCGCCATCGGCGAAATTACCGTGGCCGGCCCCACTGCCACCGACCAGTACTTCAACCGCGATGCGCAGACCCGCCTCGCGAAAATCCGCGAGCGCCTGCCGGACGGCAGCGAATGCATCGTCCACCGCATGGGCGACCTCGGTTATTTCGACGCCGACGGCCGGCTGTGGTTCTGCGGCCGGAAATCCCAGCGCGTGCAGACCGCCGACGGCCTGCTGTGCACCGAACAAGTCGAACCGATCTTCGACGCCCACCCCGAGGTCCGCCGCACCGCCCTGGTCGGCCTCGGCGACCGCGGCCGCCAGCGCCCGGTGCTGTGCGTCGAACTGCGCGACCCGAACAACGCCGACTGGACCCGCATCGAACAGGAACTCCTGCACATCGCCGAAGGCCACGTCCACACCGCCCGCATCCACACCTTCGTGCGCTACCCCAAACCCTTCCCCGTCGACATCCGCCACAACGCCAAGATCGGGCGCGAGAAACTGGCGGAATGGGCGGGGGTGGTGGTGCGGACTTGAACCTTGTGAACGGGCGAGCACGCATGCCTCGCACACAGCGATCTCGACCATGGCGCGAACATGCGCGCGCCAACCGTCTGTCGTCCCGAGCGCAGCGAGGGACCTGCTTCTTCATCCCTCCATTGATTCAAGGACATCCCATGCGTACCTGCCTGCTCGTCTTCCTGCTGCTGTTCTGTTCCGCGCCCGCATGGGCGAGTCGGCCGACGGAGGCGTCGGTGATCTCGGTGCTGGAAGCATCCGGCATCGAGAAATCGATGAACGAAATGTTCGTGCTGATTGAACGTCAGATGCAGCGGCGGCTGGAGGCCGAAGCAAAGACGATGACGCCCGAACAACACCGCTCTGCCGAGGCGGCCGCCGCAGCCGTCATCGCGAATTTCCGCGAAGAATTTGCCTGGAATAGGATGCGCGAGATCTACGTACAGGTGTACCTGGAGACCTTCACCCAGGAAGAGATCGACGGCATGCTCGCTTTCTATCGCAGCCCGGCCGGGCGCGCCGTCGTCGAGAAGCAGCCGCAGGCCATGCTGCGCTCGATGCAGCTGATGCAGCCGCGGCTGGAAGCGATGCAGTCGCGTCTGGATGTCGAGTTGAAGCGCAGGATGGATGAAGCCGCGAAGGACGAAGCGGCACAGGATTGACCTCCGACCAGGACTGGCGCCCCTGCTGGCGTCGCTGCGCAGTGGATGGCACCCTCTCCGCAACCCTCTCGAATCGGCAGACACCCCTGAATCAAGGACACGCGCGATGCGCTACGCCGGCAGAATCCGCGAATGGAACGACGACAAGGGCTACGGCTTCGTGGCACCGAATGGCGGGGGCGCCGAGGCGTTCGTGCATATCAAGGCCTTCGCGCCGGGCTCGCGCCGGCCGGTGGTCGGCGATCTGATTTCCTACACCCTGAGCAGCGACCCGCAGGGCCGCCCGCGCGCTGTCGACGCGCGCTTCGCAGGCGAGAAGCCGGCAAAGTCCAAATCCGGTAAATCAGGCAAATCAGGCAGACCGCTGCCCCGCGCATGGCTGGGCACCGCCGCACTGGCCGCGCTCGCGGCTTCCGCGGCGCTCGGCGCCATTCCGTGGCAACTCGCGGCGGCCTACGCGGTGGTCAGCATCGTCACCTATGCGTATTACGCCCAGGACAAGACGAACGCCAAAGCCGGCGAACGGCGCATCCCGGAAATGAGCCTGCAGATGCTGAGCCTGCTGGGCGGCTGGCCCGGCGCCCTGATCGCGCAGCAACGCTACCGTCACAAGACGGTCAAGGCCTCGTTCCAGAGCACGTTCTGGGGCACGGTCGTGCTCAACCTGCTGGGTGTGGGCTGGGTGCTCCATTCCGGCACGCTGGCGCGGATGCTGGCGTAGGCACGATCAGGTAGGCACGAACAGTAGTGCGCGCTGCAACTCAACAGGATGTCGTCCCGAGCGCAGCGAGGGACCTGCTTTTCATGAATCGCGTCGGACAAAAAAGCAGGTCCCTCGCTGCGCTCGGGATGACATAGGCCGGGGGTGCTGTTGAGGCCGCGACTGCGGCACTCGTTACGGCGTATGCGCAGGATGCACTCCCCCGCGTTCAATCCCGCCCGAACACCCTCCGCAGCAACTCCGTCGTCCGCGACGCCGGGTTGCGGCGGATCTGCTTTTCCTGTTCCGCGATCACGTGGAACAGGCCGTCGATGGTTTCGCGGGTGACGTAGTCGTCCAGGTCCGCCGCCTGGCTGTTCTCGCCGCCGAGCAGGGCGGCGCCGAGGCCGCTGCCGCCGGCCTTCTTCACCATGTCCTTGTACTTCTTGGTGACGCCGACCTTGGTGGTCTGTTCTTCGACGATCGGGCGGAAGGCGGCGTAGAGCTTGTCTTCGCTGACGCGGCGGAAGAAGTCGGTGGCCGAGGTGTCGCCGCCGCGGACCAGGCCGATGGCGTCCTGCAGGGTCATCTGGCGCACGGCGTCGCCGAGGATGCCGGCGGCCTTGGGCACGGCCTGTTCGGCGGCGCGGTTCATCGACAGCTCGAAGGCGTCGACGCGCTTGCCGGCGCCCAGCTTGCGGGCGAGGTCGGCCATCTTGCGCAGGTCTTCGGGCACCAGGATCTTCACCGC
>ERZ1066122.120-NODE-120-length-89911-cov-14.528624_pt1 | contig 89911 bp, 71 predicted proteins | sample MGYA00382769_ERZ1066122 | MGnify/ENA primary metagenome ERZ1066122 (study PRJEB33369, sample SAMEA5778352) | biofilm metagenome | biome: Industrial cooling water; feature: Water cooling tower basin; material: Biofilm | place: United Arab Emirates | collected... | reverse complement strand
ACCACATGGCCGCCCCGCAGCTCGCTTGATTTTCAAGACAGCTGCTCCAATCCTCCGATCCTCACACCGTCAGGTCCACGGACCCCTGCATCCTCCCGTTCTGGGCTTGCCCCTCCTCCCTCCCCACCGCAGAATCCATCGCCGGAACCCTCCCCTCAGGGGCGGGTACCTTCCCCTGCCCCCATCCCACGATGCGGTGGGACCGGGTGTTCCAGGGTACAGGTGGCTTCCGCGACGGACGATGGACTGCAAGCGCTTCCGAAAGAATCATCTCGGCTATCTCGACGATACCCTGCCCGGCACCGACATGGCGGCCGCGCAGCGGCATCTGATGGGCTGCGAACCATGCGCGGCTCACGATGCGCTGGTCCGTCGCTCGCTGATGGCGGTGCGCAGTCTGCCCACCCTCGAGCCGAGTGCCGACTTCCAGGCCAGGCTGCGGGCCAAACTGGCCCAGTGCAAGGCAGAGCAGGCCGGCGAATTCGGGCAGACTGGTGCACGGGGAGAGGGGCGGGGCGTCCTGCCGCCCACCGATACCATGCTGCCTCTCTTCCCGGACCAGGCTCGCAGTGCCCGTCCGGTGCGGGCGGTCATGGCCGTTGCGGCGGGGGCGGCGCTGGCGGTTGTCGCCTGGCAGAGTGTGCGCGAGGCCACCGCTCCGGAGCTGCGGATGGCGCCTGTCATCGCTTCCACGCCGGCGCTTCCCGAAACGCCCTACGTGTCGGCGGAGCTGCTGCAGGCCATGGCCACCGGCAATCCCGTGTGGTCCGCCGCGCTGGTGGTTGACGACCTGCCCGTCAGCTTCGTGAGCACCAACTACAGCTTCGACACGGGTCAGTGAGCGCAGGCCGCTGAACGCCAGTCGCTGAACACAGGTTGCTGAGCGCAGGTCGCTGAACGTCGGGCAGCATCCGTGCGCGGAACGGATGGCGTTGCCAAGGTGCGATGCTTGCCGGTTCTGAGCTCGGCAATGTGCGAGCGGAGTCTGCTAAATTCCCGGTATGCCACCGAAAGCCGCTCCCCGCGAAGCCTCACCCCTGCGTGTTGTGCAGGCCGCCGTGCAGGCTCGTGCGTTCGAGCCCGTGTATTACCTCTTCGGTGACGATGACTTCCTGAAGGAGGCGGCGGTACGGGATCTGCTCGACGCGGCCATCGACGCGTCCACCCGTGACTTCAACTGCGAAGTCCGTCGCGCGGGGGATCTCGATGCGGAAACGCTGGGCAGTCTGCTTGGTACGCCCCCCATGCTGGCCGAACGCCGTGCCCTCGTGCTGCGCGATGTGACGGCGCTCAAGAAGGCGGCGCGGCAGCAACTCGATCGCTATCTGCAACGTCCGGCAGGTGACACCCTGCTGCTGCTCACCTCACCCGCAGGCACCAAGGCCGACACGGCGCTGAGTCAGGCCGCAGTGGCTCTCGACTTTGCGCCACTCACACCGGAGCGCGTGCGCAAATGGATTGCGCATCACGCGTCCACCGTGCTGCAGATGACGGTGACCGACGACGCCACGCAGCTCCTGCAGCAGGCCGTCGGCAACGACCTGCACCTTCTGGCGGCGGAGCTCGACAAGTGTGCGAGCTACGTGCAGGGTGAGGCATCGGCGGCGTCGCACGAAACGGATGCCTCCACGGGCACGGTCATCGACGTGGACGCGGTCTCGGCGGTGGTGGGCGTGCGGCGTGGTGAGACGGTGACCGATCTGCTGGATGCCGTGGCGCGCCATGATGCGGCCGCGGCGACCGCACTCGTGCCCCATGTGCTCGGGCAGCCCAAGGTCACCGCCGTGCAGGTGGTGATGATGTTGAGTACGCAGGCGTTTGCGTTGGCGTACGGTCGATCCCGACGCGAGGCCGGTGTGCCAACCAATCGCCTGCCGCAGGAATACTTCGCGTTTCTCAAGGAAACCGGTGGCTTCCCGGGACGCCCCTGGGGTGAGGCCGCGTCGGCGTGGACAAAAGTCACCGACCAGTGGAGTGCCGACGCCTGCGCCCGTGCGCTCACCTTGCTGTTGGAAGCCGATCTCGCGCTCAAGGATACCACCGTGTCAAATGCGGAACAGATCGTGATGTCGCTGGTGCTGGCACTCTGTGCGACGCGTCGCCGGCGGGCGGCATGACGCCGTTCACCAGTTGGAGAGGGATGGCGCTGCTGCTGCCCCTTCTGCTACTTCCCGCGGGCGTGGCGGCGCAGCAGGCGGCGTCAGCGCCCGCGTCGGCCACCGTGAGCGCGGCCATGGATCGGCAGATCAGTCGTGCCCGTGCGCTGGTTGAGAGCGGCGAGGGCGCCGACGCGCGCAATCTGCTCGACTCGCTGGTGCAGGCGGCACCGACGGCCAGCTTTGATCTGGCGGAAGCGCTGTACTGGCGTGCGGTGCTGGCCGAACGCATGAGCGACGCGGAGCGCGACTGGAAGCGTCTCGTCATCGAGTCTCCGCTGTCCCCGCGCGCGGCGGATGCGCTGGTTCGGCTTGGGGAACTGGACTTGCTGCGCGGCAAACCCGCTGAGGCACGTGTGTATCTCGAACGTGTGCTGCGCGAATTCCCCACCGGTGTGCAGCGGGCCAAGAGTGCCCTGCTTGTGGCGCGCACCTGGTTCGACGAGCGACAGGACGCCAATGGCTGCGCCGCGCTCGCCGCCCTCCAGTCCGAGGGAGTTCCCGAGGGAGAGCTCCGCATGCAGGCCAGTGATCTGGGCCGGCGCTGCACGGGGGCAAACGCGGTGAACGCGTCGGCCGCGAACTCGCGCGCTGCCAATGCGCAGGCGCCTGCTGCGACGCCAGCCACTGCGGCGTCTGCTGCGCCACCGTCAGCCAACACCGCGGCTGACAACCGGCCGGCGGAGACGCCTGGTGCCGCGCGTCCGGCCAACGCCCGCTTCAGTGTGCAGCTGGCGGCCTTCGACACCCGGCGTGAGGCCGAGGCCGCGGTGGCTCGCCTGACCAAGGCCGGTGTCGAGGCGCGTGTCGATGGCAGTGAAAAGCCGTTCCGCGTGCGTCATGGATACTTCACCACGCGTGCGGCCGCCAACGCACAACTGGCCGCGCTCAAGAAGCGTGGTCACGCCGGATTCATTGCGGAGCTGACGCCATGAGCGGAAGCGGGACGCCGCTCATGCAGCAGTACCGCGACATCAAGGCGCGGCATCAGGACGCCATCCTGTTTTTCCGGATGGGCGACTTCTACGAGATGTTCTACGACGACGCCGAGACTGCGTCGCGTGTACTGGGTCTCACGCTCACCTCGCGCAACAATGGCGGTGCTGCCGAGGTGCCGCTGGCCGGCATTCCGGTGAAGGCGGCCGCCGACTATCTGCGCCGTCTGGTCAGCCACGGCCATCGTGTGGCCATCTGCGAGCAGGTCGAAGACCCGAAGCTGGCCAAGGGCATCGTCAAGCGTGAAGTCATCGAGACCATCACGCCGGGTGCGGTATTTGCCGACGACCTGCTCGACGGTGCGCGCGCCAACTACGTGGTGGCACTCGCGGCGGGGCGCGACACGATGGGCCGCAGCGCGGGGCGTGATGCCCTGGCCGATACCGCCCGGGATCAGGTGGGTGTGGCGGCGGCCGATCTCTCCACCGGTGAGTTGCGTCTGTTCGTTGTCACGCCGGCCGATGTGTCGCCGGTGCTGGCGCGACTGGCGCCGCGCGAGCTCTTGCGGGTGCGCAACAGCGAGGACGCCACGCTGGATGCGGCGCTCGCCTTGCTCGATCGTGTGCTCATCACCGAACGTGATGGTTGGGAGTTTGATGCGCAGCTCGCGGCCGACGAGCTGGCGCGGCAGTACGCGGTGCAAAGCCTCGAGGGCTTCGGGCTCGGGCCGTCCGATGCGGCGGCCATCGGTGCCGGTGGTGCGCTGCTGCGCTATCTGCGTGAACTGCAGCCTGGCGGGCTGCCGCATCTCGCGCGGCCGGTGGTGGAACGCCCGGGCGGCATTATGCCGCTCGATGAGATGACGCGGCGCAATCTCGAGCTGGTGGAGTCGCTGCGTGGCGGAGAATCGCGCGGCGACGCGAGCGGCACCCTGCTGTCGGTGCTCGACGTGACGACCACGCCCATGGGGCATCGCCTGCTTCGGCAGTGGCTGCTGGCGCCCCTGCTGACGCGGGATGCCATCGAAGCCCGACTCGATGCGGTAACGGTACTGGTGCGCGATCCGGTGGGACGCACCACGCTGCGTGACGCGCTCGATGGTGTGCGGGATGTGGAGCGCCTGGCCAGCAAGGCTGCGGCGGGACGCGCCACGCCGCGCGAGCTGCGCGCGCTGGGGGATTCGCTCACGCGACTGCCGCAGGTGGCGGATGCGGTGCGTCGTGTGCTCGCGCATGGCAATCAGGGCGGCGCCAGCGGTGGTGTGCTGGCCGGCATGCTCCACCAGTGGGATGACGGAGCCGACCATGCCGCGCGCATCGTGGCCACGCTGGTGGAGCGGCCGCCACTGGCCATTGGCGAAGAAGACACGATTGCCCGTGGGGTGGATACCGAGCTTGATGAGCTGCGCGAGCTGCGCGACGGCGGCAAGGATGCCATCGCCACCATTCAGCAGCAGGAGCGCGCGCGCACGGGCATCGCCTCACTCAAGGTGGGGTACAACAAGGTGTTCGGGTACTATCTCGAGATCTCGAACGCCAACCGGCACCTCGTTCCCGACGACTATCAGCGGCGACAGACGCTGACCGGTGCCGAGCGTTATGTCACCCCGGCGCTCAAGACCTACGAGGAGAAGGTGTTGAGTGCCGCCGAACGCATCGAAGCGCGCGAGCGCGAGTTGTTTGAAGCGCTGCGTCGTGATGTCGGTGCGGCCGTCTCGCGCTGGCAGGAGGTCGCGCGTCGCGTGGCCACCATCGACGTGCTGGCGGCCTTTGCCGATGTGGCCGAGCGTGAACACTACGTGCGCCCCGAACTGCACGAGGGGTTCACGCTGGAGATCGTGGCCGGCCGTCATCCGGTGGTGGAGCGCATGATGCCGCGGGAAAAGTTCATTCCCAACGATCTGCTGCTCAGCGAGGACGCGCAGCTCATCGTGCTCACCGGACCCAACATGGCCGGCAAGAGCACCATTCTGCGGCAGATCGGGCTCATCCAGCTGCTGGCACAGGTTGGCGCGTATGTGCCGGCGCGTCGTGCGCGGCTGCCCATCGTTGACCGGGTGTTCACGCGCGTGGGGGCCAGCGACAATCTCGTGCGCGGTCAGTCGACGTTCATGGTGGAGATGAGCGAGACCAGCGCCATTCTGCACACGGCCACCCGGCATTCCCTGGTGTTGCTCGATGAAATCGGTCGCGGCACCAGCACCTACGACGGTGTGAGCATCGCCTGGAGCGTGAGTGAACACCTGCACGATGCCATCGGCTGCAAGACGGTGTTTGCGACGCACTATCATGAGCTCACGCAGCTCGAGAGTGAACTGGCCGGCGTGAAGAACTTCACGGTGGCCGTGCGCGAGGTGGGCGATCAGGTGCTGTTCCTGCATCGGCTCATTCCGGGCGGCGCCGACCGATCCTACGGCATCGAGGTGGGCCGTCTGGCCGGCTTGCCCGCACCGGTGATCTCGCGGGCCAAGGAAGTCCTGGCGCTGCTTGAGGGCGAAGGCGAGCAGATGGCGGCCCGTCTCACGGCCGAGGGCATGCAGGCCCCACTGAGCACACGTCGCCGCGGCCCGCGACTCAAGCATCAGCGGCATGTCGATCAGCTGGGCTTCTTCGAGGCGCCGCCCGCGCCCGATCCGGCGCTGGCGCAACTGGCCGACGCTGTGGAAGCGCTCGACCCCGAGCACATGACGCCCATGCAGGCCTTGAGCACGCTGGCCTCGCTCAAGGAATCCCTGCACAAGAAGGCTTCGGTCTGATGCCGCGAACGGCTGTATCGTCACCCGGTGCCGTCGTGCCACCGCGGCCGAGCAAGGCGGACCTGGCGGCGGCGGTGCACAAGACGGTGCCGGACCTTGTGGCGCCCGGCCTCACGGTGCTGTTCTGTGGCATCAATCCCGGTCTCTACACGGCGGCCCTTGGCCACCACTTTGCGCGGCCCGGCAATCGCTTCTGGCCGGCGCTGCATGGAGCCGGATTCACCCCGCGTCTCTTCAAGCCCTGGGAAGAACGGGAGCTGCTGCCGCTGGGCTACGGTATCACCAACATGGTGGCGCGCACCACGGCCGCCGCATCGGAGCTCTCCCCCGAGGAGTATGTGGCCGGGGGACAGCGGCTCACGCAGCTGGTGCAGCAGTATCAGCCCCGCGTGGTGGCGTTCATGGGGATCGGGGCGTACCGTACCGCGTTCGCGCGGCCCAAGGCGCAGCTCGGCCTGCAGCCGGAACGACTGGCCGACGCAGCGCTCTGGGCCCTGCCCAGTCCCAGCGGCCTCAACGCCAACCACTCGCTTGCCGACCTCATCACGCTGCTCCGCGAGCTGCGCGATTGGGTCACCACCTCCTGACCGGTCGGACATCGCGCATGCCCATTCTTTCCACGCTGCGCCGCTCGCGTGCGGCTTCGCTCATGATCCTGTTTGCGACGCTGGGCCTGGTGGGCACGGCCGGCGCCTTCGGTGCATGCAGCGACACGGAACCTGCGGCCGACGACCCCGTCAACGACAGCGCCACTGCGCCCATCGTGCGCACCCCGACCTACGGCTACGAGATCGTGGCCACCTATCCGCACGATCCCAAGGCGTTCACGCAGGGGCTCCAGTGGCATGACGGTCGGCTGTTCGAAAGCACCGGACAGGTGAAGGAATCGAACATCCGCGAGGTGGAGCTGACCACCGGCCGCGTACTGCGGCAGCAGGATCTCGAAGAGCCGTACTTCGGCGAAGGCCTTGTCATTCTGGGCGACGAACTGTTTCAGATCACCTGGCAGAACGGCAAGGCGTTCACCTACAACCCCAAGACCTTTGCCCGCCAGAAGACCTTCAGCTACGACGGCGAAGGCTGGGGACTGACCACCGACGGTTCGGCGGTCATCATGAGCAACGGGTCAAGCACGCTCATCTACCGCGATCCGGCCACCTTCAAGGCGCTCAAGGCCATCACGGTCACCGACAAGGGCGTGCCGGTGTCGCAGCTCAATGAGCTCGAATGGGTGAAGGGCGAAATCTGGGCCAACGTGTGGCAGAGCGAGCAGATTGCGCGCATCGATCCGGCCACGGGCAACGTGCTGGGGTGGATTGACCTGACGGGCATTCTGCCGGCCATGGATCGCTCGGGCAACGAAAATGTGCTCAACGGCATCGCGTACGATGCCGCGCAGGATCGCATCTTCGTGACGGGCAAGTACTGGTCCAGGCTCTTCCACATTCGCATCACGCCCAAGTCGTAAAGGCCCTGGTTTCTCTCATTCGTGACCAGGCCGTTCAATGTGGACTGTCGTGCTCCACGAACGCTGCGCGCTCGCCCACTCGTCGTGAGCTGTTGACTATCCAGCTGCTGCCCCGACACTTGTTGCGAAAGCGAGATCGTGAACAGCTCACGCAGAGTGAAGGAGGGAAGGAGGGCGCAGAGAAAAGCCGTTTGGGTCGAACTGCCTTGTCGCGGATGACGCGGATTGGGCGGAAACCACACGGATCGAACATGAGAGTCAGTCCGTAGACGATCGACTCCTCTGCGCTCTCTGCGGTTCTCCTGCAGTTCTCTGCGTGAGCGGTTGATGATCCGGCTTCTGCACCGACACTCGTGACCACCGCGAGGTCGCGAACGGACCACCCAGAGGAGGAACGCGAACACGCGCTGCTTGACCGAACCCGCTACAAACCCGAATGAGCCTCTTTGGGCAGGTCAGCGCAGGCGCACGACGCTGAGGCGCACGTCGGCCGGTGGCGCCGCCCCATTGGCGCCCACCGAAATCACTGCGCGCTGGCCGGCCGGCACCGAGAAGCGCAGATAGCTGCTGGTGCCGCCGGCAAGCCGGATGCGTTGCGGTGAGCCACCCAGCAGGGTGCGTGAGGCAATCGGATAGACGCCAAGCGCCGCCCCGCCACTGAAGCGAAGACCGGGGAAGATGCTGCGGAAATTCCAGGTGGGGTTGATGTAGCTCGTGGTCAGCGCCGCGGTGGTTGCGGTGCTGAAATCATCCGCAATGAGCGACACCGTCCAGTCGCGGAGATAGTCGGCAAAGCGTCCCGTGGTGAGCACGCCCTGCAGATTGCTCACGCCCACCGTGCGCGAATTCACCAGCGCCCGCAGGAAGGCCGACTCACCCGCTGCGCCCTGCCGTCCCGCGGCAAAACGCAGGAAGTTCCAGATCGCGCCGCGTGTGGCCAGCGAGTCGTTGGGTGCATACGGCGAGTTGATTTCGGGCGCGATGAGGAAGTTGTACAGGCGCGAAAAGTTCTGCGATGCGTAGTTGCGGAAGTTGTTGGCGCGGTCGGTGGTGCCGCCCACATCCGCCAGCGCCAGATTCTGTCTGGTCGTGAAGCGGGAGACGCGCAGATACAGCAGCTCCTCGGCCACGTGCGACAGGCCCTCGTCGAGCCAGGTCTCTTCGTTCAGCGCGGCGCCGGTGTTGACGTACAGGCGCCGCGAAGAGTTGATGAGGTGCTGCAGTTCGTGCGCGATGGTGGTGAGGTTCAGCAGCGTGACTTCGTCCTTGGTGCGCCGATTGCTGTTGACGACGCCGTTGGGATCAGGGACGAGCAGATAGAACATTTCGTTCTCATTGCTCGCGGCGCAGGCGGGCACACCGTTGCGCGCCGTCTTGGGGTAGAGATCGCGCGCAAAGAAGAAACCGCCGATCGTGAAGCCGCTGTTTGCCGGGGTGAGCGCGTTCACGGCCCGGGTATAGAGCAGGATGATCTTGCCGTACTGACTGATATTGCTCGGGGCGCCGAAGGCCGTGGTGTCGATCGGGAAGACCAGCGTGTCGAAGGTGGCCAGAATGCCCGCGTATTCGGCGTCCGTGTAGCCACCCGACGGATTGTCGGTATCGGTGGCGATGATGGCGTTGGTGCCCACCGCCGCCACACGCGCGCTGCGCAGATCGGCATTGCTGCAGGCGCTGGTGGCGTTGACGTTGAGCCGCAGCACATCACCCACCTTGGCTTCGGCCACGCTGCTGGGCCGCAGGCGACGCGTGGTCTCACGCTCGGCCCACCATTCGCGGGCGTCGGCGGCAAGCGGCGTCAGCACCCGGCGCTCCACAGCCCGTCGTTCGGCCTCCACCTGCCAGGCGGCGCTGGCGTCGGCCGCCGTGGTCGCCTGCGGCGCATCGAACCAACCGCCAGCCGGCAAGGGGCTGGCCAGACCCGCGCTGACGTCTGAGCCAAACGACGCGGTGAGCTGGCCCGTGGTGCCAAGACCCAGCACATCGCTCACCGTGGCACTGCCGAACGATGCCGCGGTGGAAATGAGCGTGAGCGCGTATTCGCCGTTGACGCCATCGGGTGACTGGAGACAGAGTCGCACGGCCCCGCTCGAACTGGCCGGGTGCACGACCTGTCCGAGCGCGAGGAGCTCGGGCATGAGGTTGCCGCAGAGGCTCGACCCGGCGGGTCCGACACTGAGCGGCACGGTGTCGGCGCGCCCGGCGCCGGTGGCAATGATGCCGGTCGTTCCCTGCGCCAACGCTGACACGAGCCCGTTGCCGTTCACGCTGGCGATGCCGGGTTGCAGGGACGCGAAGCTGATGTCCTGATTGGGCAGATCGTTGCCGAACTGATCCCGCACGGCGGCCCGAAGCCGCAGCGTGTCGCCCACGCCGAGTGTGAGCAGGTCCGGCGTGGCCACCATCTGCGCTGCGGCACCGGGCAGTACCGTGGCGGTGAAGGTGGTGGGGTTGACCCCCGTCACCTGGGCGGTGATGCGGGCGGTGCCGGCGAAATTGCCCAAGGTCCACACGGTGGTGGCCTCACCGCGGCTGTTGGTTGTGCTGCTGGCAGGATTGGCACTGCCGGAACCCGGTCCCACATCCCAATCCACCCGACGGTTCGCCACCGGACGATTATTGGCGTCAGTGACCACCACGAGCAGCGGCGTCGTCAGGGCGGTCGCGACCACGCCGGTCTGCTGATTGCCGGCCTGAACGCGAATGTTGGCGGGAACGGGGCCTGGCCCGGCGGGGTCGCCGCCACCGCCGCAGCCCGCGAGCCCGAGCGCCGTCGCAGTCAGTGCAGGCGCGAGCAGGCGCAGCAGCCTGCGGACCAAGGGCGCGTGCGAGCGGCGGGGAAGGAGGCCAGAGCTGTGGATGCGGCGCATGTCGCGGAAACGAACGGAGAAGAAAGGTCCGCGCCGCTCCCGCGCCACGCGCGGAAGACGACCGGTTGATGAGTCAAACCTTGTGTGGCGACCTGCGTCTGGCGAGAGCTGCGGGACAGTTCGCGGTCCCGTCCATCTCTACGCCAAACGGACCAGCAGGGATTACCGGTGTACATTCCGGCATGTCCATGGGCTCTTGTGGCGTTGCCGGTGGGGCCGGTCGGCGGCTGCTGCTGCTCCTGATTCCCCTGGCGGCCGCCGCCTGTTCCGAACGCACCCGGGTTGTACGATCCGGCGCCGATGGCTGGTTCCGGGCGGGGCTGCCGGATGAGCAGCCGCAGATGACGAACATCGAACTGCCCTTTCGCTACCCCGTGCATCTGTTCCGGCAGCGGGTGCAGGGCAATGTGACCCTGCGCCTGTTCGTGGACAGTCTTGGCCGTGTGGTGACCGACAGCACCCAGGTGGTGGAATCGAGCGGTCAGGCGGCCTTCGACAGTGCCGCCGTGGCGGACGCGGCCCGCCTGCGCTTCCGGCCGGCGATGCAACGCGGCCGTCCCATGGCCGTCTCGCTGCTGTTTCCCGTGCACTATCGTCATCTGGAGCCGAGCGCATTGCCGGATTCCGTGCGATAATGCGCACGGTGATCCGGCGCCTGTTGTCCCAGCGTCCGGATTGCGCCAACACTCCCCCGAACCACCCGATCTGCCATGGCCGCTTCTCCTGTACTCAGCGCCGACTCCGTGGATGAACACCTGCGGCATCGCCGCCCCTATGACTCCGTGCTGGACACCATCGGGTGGACGCCACTGATCCGCCTGTCCCGGGTGTCGCGCGGCATTCGCACCCCGGTGTTCGGCAAGGCCGACTTCTTCAATCCCGGTGGCAGTGTGAAGGACCGCATCGGCATGCCGATGATCGAGTCCCACGAGCGCGCGGGCACGCTCAAGCCGGGTGGCACGATTGTGGAGGCCACGAGCGGCAACACCGGCGTGGGTCTGGCCATTGCCGCCGCCCTCAAGGGCTACAAGTGCATCTTCACCATGCCGGACAAGATGAGTCAGGAGAAGGTGCGCCTGCTCAAGGCCTTCGGCGCCGAGGTGATCATCACGCCCACGGCGGTGCCACCCGATCATCCGCAGAACTACGTGCAGATGGCCAAGCGCATCGTGGCCGAAACGCCGGGCGCGGTGCTGGCGGGTCAGTTCGAGAATCCGTCCAATCCGGCGGCACATGTCGCCACCACCGGACCCGAGCTGTGGGAGCAGACGGGCGGCCGCATCACGCATTTCGTGGCCGGTGCGGGTACCGGCGGCACCATCAGCGGCGTGGCGCGCTATCTCAAGAGCAAGAACCCCAACATCAAGATCATCGCCGCCGATCCGCAGGGCAGTGTGCTGGCGGAGCTGTGGCGCACGAAGGGTGAGGGCCATCCCACCGGCGCGCCGTACAAGGTGGAAGGCGTGGGACAGGACTGTGTGCCGGCCACGCTCGACATGGACGTGATTGACGAGTTCATCAGCGTGGGCGACAAGGACGCCTTCAGCATGGCGCGTCGTCTCACGCGGGAAGAGGGTCTGTTCGTGGGTGGCAGTGCCGGCATGATCGCGCACGCCGCGCTCACCGTGGCGCGTCGTCTCGATGATCCGGATGCGCTGGTGGTGACGTTCCTCTGCGACACCGGCGAGCGCTATCTCAGCAAGGTGTTCAACGACGAGTGGATGCGCGAGAATCAGTTGCTCGACGCGCCCATGCAGAGCATCGAGAGTGTGCTGGGCAGCAAGGATGCCACGGCACCGGCCATTGTGAGCGTGACACCGGGCGCCACGGTGCGCCAGGCCATCCGTCTCATGGCGCTGCACAACGTGAGTCAGGTGCCGGTGATGGACGGCGCAGTGTGTGTGGGCAGTGTGGCCGAGTCGCAGCTCACGTCACGCTCTTTGGCCGATGCCAAGGTGCTGGATCAGACGGTGAGCGATGTGATGGATCAGCCGTTTCCGGTGGTGGAGGCGGAGGCGCCGGTGGACAGCGTGGCCAAGCTGCTGTCGAAGAGCAATCGTGCGGTGCTGATGCGCAAGAACGGTGTGGTGCAGGGCATCGTGACGCGGTACGATGTGCTCGAGCACTTGATGCATCGCTAGTTCGCTCGTAGAGGATCAGAGGGAACAGAAGGTGTGAGGATCGGAGGATCCGAGGATTGGAGAGCGGGCCCGGGGGGCACTCGATCATTGAGTGTCCCCCGGGCCCGCCCTCTTATCCTCCAATCCTCCGATCCTCACACCTTCTGTTCCACCAACCGCCTCGGCGACGCTACGGCACCACCACCAGGCCCGCCTGCCCACCGAACTCGTCGTCCACGGACACCAGTCCGCGCGGCGCACGCCAGGCCCCGCCATTGATGCGCACGGCGACTTTGTGGGTCCCGGAGGGCAGGGTGAGCACATGCGTGAAGCCAGACGGACCGTAGGCAACGCGCACCGGCGTCCACTCGTTTGCGCTCGTGGCGACTTCGACCACGGCGTCGGGTGCGGCGATGATGCTGAGGGCGAGTACGCCGCGCCCTTCACGCCGTTGCAGCACCACTTCATCACCACGCAGTTCGGGCACTACGTCCGGCGAGAGCGAGCGTGCATCGGCAAAACCGCGCGCAGCACGCTGCACACCCTGAACACGCAAGGGGTTCCAGCGCAGCGCGGCGCCGGTATAGCGGGCCTGTGGCACGCCGCGCACCACGTCGGCCAGCTGCTCGCCGCCCTGGGCCATGAACAGCAGGGCCGGCGACAGCTGCCAGGACGCGGTGACGCTGAAACCGTTGGTGCGCCCCAAGGTGGCACCGGCGCCCTGACGCCAGCTGCGCGAGGCGCTCAATGCCCAGCGTGACATCCGCCATGCCAGATCGATGCTGACATCGTCGAGCGTGTAGGCGGGCACTTCGCGCTCGAGCACGATGCCGGAGGCTTCCATGAGCATCCAGTCGTCGGTGAAGGAGCGTTGACCGGAGAGGCCAAGTCGCCAGACACTGCGGCCAATCACGCGCTGTACGTCACTGCCAAGCGCGAAGGCATGACCACGGGTGGACATGAGATAGCGATCGGTGCGGCCCACGCCCGCGCTGCCGTGCAAGGTGACCGGTCCGAGCAGTACACTCTGCCGCGCGGCGACACTGCGAGAGCCGCTGCGGCTGCCCGGCCAGGCGAAGCCGTTGGTGGTGGACACCAGATCGAGATCGGTGCGCAGTCGCGTGGCCGGTGCCAGCGAGGTGCGCAGCACCCATTGCGCGGCAGCGAGGCTGTCGTCGGCCAGCGTGATGGCACCTTCGGCGGCGACAGACCAACGTGAGCGACCATGCCACACGCCACCGCCCATGGTGCCGGCATTGCGCAGCGCACTGCGTGGCTGCTGTACACGCGCGCCGCCGGCGTCGAGCCAGGCCAGTGTGCCTTGCGGCAGCAGCGGTTGTGCACGCGCCGGTCTGAGCGGTGCGACCAATGGCGCGGCCAGCAGCGCCATCAGGGCGATGACGCGACTGGCCGAGGAGGGGATGTTACTTGTTGCGCGGACGAGGCGGCACGTTTGCCGGAACGAGTCCGTTGGACAAGCCGGCAGCCTGCGAATTGAGTAGTGACATGACACCCTTGGAGCGTAGCTCCATGGCGGCATCCGGCGCGAGTCCCGACGCGATATCGTTGCGCACGTCGGTGCCCAAATTGGCGAACTGGCCGCCGGTGGCGCCCTTGACCAGGAGCTCACGCACCCGGCGGGTGGCCACGGTCTTGGAGACGCCCGACTGGACCATTTCGGCCAGTACGCCGAGTGGAACGGTGAGCGGCTTGCCCGGCCAGAGCTTGCGCATGTCGCGCAGTGTGCTGACCGGAATGCCGGCCTGCAGGGCGTCGGCCGCCGCCGCCAATTCATCGTTGGAACGGGCCGGGGCCAGGGCCGAGGCGGCGAGCGCAAGGCGGTCCGCCAATGCCGACGTGGCGGTGCGGATCCGTTCCGGGGTGGCCTTCTTGGCCAGGCCCTCGCGCACCTTGGTCACCAACGGCGCCGTGGGCAGACCGCGGGCCGCCGCGTCGGCGATGATGGTGCGAAGGGCCGTGCGGGCGTTGTCGTCGCCGATCGCGTCGAAGGGCGTGGCGTCCTGCGCCGAGACCATCGGCGAGGTGAACGGCTGGACTGCGAGTGCAAAGCCGCTGCACAGCACGAGGCCGGCGCGACGGAGTGTCAGGGTGGGCATGGGTCCGATCCTCACGGGTCCTGCACGATGATGACCGAACCCGGCCGACCGAAGTCGGCGTCGGTGGCCTCGGCGGCGCGCGGATCGGCCACCCAGGTCTCGCCATTCACGACAAAGGAATACACATGGCGGCCGGGCGGAAGCGCCACCGTCACCGTCCATACGCCGCGGTCGAGCACGAGCGGCGCGTTGCTCACGTCCCAGTCGTTGAAATCGCCGACGATGCTCACGCGACTGGCGTTGGGCACGTCGCGTGCGTCGAGCACGAACTGGGTGGGAATGCGGAGGGCCGAAACCTCCGCGCCGCCTTCGACCGCCTGCAGCGTGGTGCGCATCGGGTCGGCCACGGGGGCCGTGACCTGACTGTCCGTTTGCACGGCAAGCGTGGGCGCGACGCCCACGCTGCTGTTCGGGCTCATGATGACGCCGCGGGCCATGAAGCCCAGCAGCAGCGCGCCAGCGGCCAGCGAGGCACCGCGGGCCACAGGCGGCACCGAAAACTGCCACCACTCGGCCAGCGGTTCGAGGCGCGCCACGAAGCGCTGCCAGGGGGTGCGCTTGCGGTGTGCGACGGCGTTGAGAATGTCGGCGATGGCCCGACGGTCGACTTCGGGCATGGGCGCAAGCACCGCGCGCACCTGGCGCAGCAGGCGATCGTCGTCGGCGCCCGGCTCGAGGCCCGGGCCAAAAGGAGTCTGGTTATTCATGGATCGCTCCCTCACGGAGGCGCACACGCAGCGTATCGATGGCGCGCTTGACTCGCATGCGGAGAGTGGAGCCCTTGGCGCCCGTCACGATGGCCATCTCTTCGTAGTCCATATCGTTCACGTGGCGGAGCAGAAAGGCTTCGCGTTGTTCAGGTGGCAGGGATGCCAGAGCGGCGTGGACATCGCGCGCAAACCCGGCGTCGGGAATGTCGGCACTGTCCTCACTTGCAGCGTCGTACGGCAGGTCGCCGTACTCCAGCACTTCATGACGGCGCTTGCGCTTGGCCATGAGCGTGCGGCAACGGTTCCCGAGAATGCGGAAGAACCACGGATCGAAAGGCGCATCCTCGCGGAACCGTGCCAGGTTGTCATGCACGCGGATGAAGGCGTCCTGCACGGCCTCCTCCGCATCCTCCCGATGATGCAACATCTGCATCGCGAACCGCAGAGCGCGCGGATAGTAATGCTCCACCAGCCGGGCGAAACTGGTGCGATCGCCCTGCCGTGCCTGCATCAGCACGAGGTGAAGGGTTCCGGCGTCGAGGGGTTGCACGGGAGTAATGACGATTCAGCGGGAGATGGAGCCAGTGAAGCTTACAGACGGATCCGGGTCGTCTGCACGGCGCTTTCGGGACGCAGCGAGCCGTCGGCCTGACGCCGGTAGGTCCACCACATCACGATCGCCTCGGTTGACTGCGCCGTATAGCCACCGATCTGGCTGTACGGCACCTGAACACTCGCGCCCTGTACGAGTGTGGGGCACTGCGTGTTGCATGGCGGATACAGGGCAATCACCATCTGGTCCTTGTCCACGACCATGTAGCCCACCACCAGTTCGGTGGTGTTGCGCAGCGTGAGGGTGGGCCGCTGGGCCTTCACCTCGAGCGTGCCGGCCACGATCCCCTGGTTGGGAGACGGGGTGTCCGATTCGTCCGCGAGCACGTTGCCGGCGGGTGAGTCACTGCAGGCCGCCAGCAGTCCGAGAGCGGACAGGGCGGTCACGGCGCGCACGAGCCGGGTTGTGGTACGTCGCATGGTACTGGAACTCCGGGAAACAGGTGATTCGATCCGTGCCCTGCTGTACCTCGGGCTGTCCGGACCCGTCACAGCGGGACGGCAACCGGGCCCGGGCTTTTCGTGACGAAGCGGATTCGTCCCCCGTCTCCCCCATGCCAAGCCTGGCAAACCGCGCGCGGGGCGACGACGCCACCGTGGGGTGCTCCCCCTGTTCGTGTTCATGATCGACGCTCTCGACCGGTTCACCGATGTCCTCGGCGAACCCCTGCGCGACCACCAGCGCGGCTGTCTGGCCGCCTTTGCCGCCGACCCGCGACCCAGCACCTGGGAGGATGCCCACGGCATCGTGCTCAATGTGCATGGCATGACGCTCTGGCAGGCCTGGCTGGCCGTCGATTCGACCGCCCCCACCACCGGACGCCACGTGACCATCGACCCCTGGGACCGGCTGATCGTGCTGGAGGAGTGGTCGCGCATTCCCGACGCGGCCATGCTGGAACGCCTCGTGGCCTTCGTGCTGGCGGAGACGCCGGCGTCGTAACTGACGTCGTTGTTCACGTCGCTGATGGTGATGCCTTTGGCATTGCCGTCTGCGGGGGGAACCGGCGCGCGCTAAGTTGCGCGCATGGTCTCGCATTCCCCGTCTGCGGCGGCACCGGCCGCCCCGTCTTCCCTCCGCATCACCGTGCTGCTCGGCGGCGTGTCCGCCGAACGCGATGTCTCGCTGTCGAGCGGCCTGCGCATCGCCGTCGCCCTGCGCGAGAAGGGGCACCAGGTGACCTGTTTCGACCCCGCCGAGGGCGTGCTGAGTCGGGACACGGAGGCGGCGCTGCTGGCCACCGGGGTGGGCAGCGCGCCACCTTCGCTCGAGGCGCTGGCCGGGCTTGCCGCACGCTCCCTGTCGCCGTCGCTAGGCACCCGGCCGGAGATTACCGGCGCCGACTGCGTGTTTCTGGCGCTGCATGGCGGTCAGGGCGAAGACGGCACCATTCAGGCCCTGCTGGACATGGTGGGGGTGCCCTACACCGGCAGTGGCCATCTGGCGAGCGCCCTGGCCATGGACAAGCACCTGAGCAAGGTGGTGCTGCGCTCGGCCGGCGTGGCGACGGCCAACTGGCTGATGGCACCCACCGACGGCTCGGCGCTCGACGCGGACGAGGTGGGGCGTCATCTCGACTGGCCGGTGGTGGTCAAGCCCAGCAAGCAGGGCAGCACGGTGGGGCTGTCCATCGTGCGCGAGCCCGGGGAGCTGGCGGCGGCGGTGGCGGAAGCGTTCCGGTTCGATGACGAGGTCATGATCGAGCGCTTTGTGCCCGGGCAGGAGCTCACCGTGGGCATTCTCGGCGACGCCGTGCTGCCGACCATCGAGATCCAGCCGGTGAAGGAGTTGTACGACTACGAGTGCAAGTACACGCCCGGCATGGCGCGGGAGTTCGTGGCCGAACTGTCAGCGGACGTGCAGAGCAAGCTGGCTGATCAGGCGCGTCGGGCGTTCGCGGCACTCAAGCTGCGGGGCTATGCCCGGATCGATTTCCGGCTGGACCCAACCGGCCAGCCCTGGTGTTTGGAAGCGAACACGTTGCCGGGCATGACGCCCACCAGTCTCATTCCGCAGGCCGCGGCCGCAGCCGGTGTCTTGTTTCCGGACCTCTGCGAACGCATCGTGCAGTTGGCCCTCGCTTCGTCGCATCACACGCGCCCGTCCTGAGCGTCCCGTCCGGGCGCCCGTTGCGGTGCCGGCTCTGTCCCATCGCCATGGCGTACGTCACCTACGACGAGTTTGACTCTCCCCGCTCCCCGAGCGCCGTGTACTGGCTGATCGGGCTGTGCGTGGGCGTGTACTTCGTGCAGGCCACGCTGGTGGGTGATGCCAACATGGCCCGCTGGTTCGGCTATGCCTCGGGCGATGTCGCGTCAGGTGCCATGTGGACGCTTGGCACCTACATGTTCGTGCACGGGGGCCTCATGCACCTGCTGCTCAACATGTGGACGCTGTGGCTGTTCGGTCCGCGTGTGGAAGCCGCGTGGGGCGCGAGCACCTTCACGTGGTACTACCTGTGGTGCGGCCTTGGCGGTTGGGCCTTCCACGCCATGTTCCAGCAGGGCGGTGGCCTGCTCGTTGGCGCCTCGGCGGCCATTCTCGGTGTGGCGGTGGCGTATGCCTCGCGCTGGCCCGACGACGAGGTGCTGTTCTTCGGCGTGGTGCCCATGAAGGTGCGCTGGCTGGTGGTGTTCATGGCGCTCATCAACATCACCATGGCCGTGGTGGATGCGGGCAGTCTTGGCGGTACGGCGTACGCGGCGCACATCGGCGGCATGATTGCCGGCTGGGTGTACCTGCGCGCGCCCAGTGCGGGCAGCCTGGGTCGCTTCCGCAATCGCATCGCGCCGGCCCCCGACTACGGCGACGAGCCGCCGCGTGCGGTGCCCAAGTCGTCGGCTCGTCCGCGCGAGCGCGAGGTGGACGACATTGTGGCGCAGAGCAAGGCGGCGGTGGCACGTGCACGTCCGCAGCAGCCGGCGCCCAAGCCTCAGAGCGCGCCGGCAGCGGTGGTGCCGGAGCCGGCCACGGCGCTGGATGCCGTATTGGACAAGATCGCCGCCGAAGGCATGGACAGTCTCACGCTGGCCGAGCGGAACCTGCTGGACGAGTGGTCGCGGCGCCTGCGCGGGAATTGACGGTGGACCGCCGCGTCGTGTCGCGGCATGGATGCACGCCCTGCGGCCCCTGACGGGGCCGCGTTAGTTTTCAGCCATGCCCAAGCCTGAACTGCTGGAAACGTTCCCGAATCCCTATGCGGATCGGGCCTATGAGATCTACATGGAGACCGACGAGTTCACGTCGCTGTGCCCCCTGGGTGGCGTGGAGACGGACGCGGCGGAGCTCAAGCTGCTGGAGGGTGGTGCGCCGGACTTTGCCACCATTCGCATCACGTACACGCCGGCGGCGAGCTGTCTCGAGCTCAAGAGCCTCAAGCTCTACTTCTGGAGCTTCCGCAACGACGGCATTTTCTACGAGCGCGTGGTGAATCGCATTCTCGACGATCTGGTGGCGGCCTGTCAGCCGCGGGCCATGACGGTGGTGGGCGACTTCAACGTGCGCGGTGGTCTCAAGAGCATCATCACCGCGAAGTACGAGGCGGCGTAAGTCGCTCGTGTCAGCGCCACTGTCGTATCAGGAGACACCACCGGGGCCACAGACGCCTCCGGTGGTGTCTGCGTATTGGCGCTTCGACATCCACGCGCTGCCGCATGCGGAGTTTGTGCATCGCGTGTGGCCGGATGGCTGTGTGTCGCTGCTGGCAGTGTGCGTACGGGTTGGTGAGACGTGGCGCGTCGTGGCGACGGTGGTGCGTGGCATCACACGCGCACCGCAGGAGGTGCCGGTGCAGCCGGGCACGCGCTATGTGGGCATCCGTTTTCGTGCGGAGAGTGGCGCGGCGGTGCTGGGAGTGCCGGCGGCGTCGCTGCGTGATGTGAGCCCCATGCTGACCGAGGTGGTGGGGGCACACGCCAACGCGCTGTCGCGGGCGGTGGAGGCGGCGCTGCCGCAGGGTGACACCGCGGTGCATGCGGCATTCGATGGCTGGGTGGCCGCGCAAACCGCACGCGTGCTCGCGCGCCGGAAAGTATCTCGCGGTCTGGTGGACGACGCGGTGGCACGTGCCGTGGATCATCTCGTGGCCAGTGGCGGACAGGCGCCCATGGCCGAAGTGGCGGCGGCGTCCGGCGTGGCGCTTCGCACCTTGCAGCGCCGCTTCGTGCTGGCGGTGGGTCTCACAGCCAAGCAGTTCGCGCAGCTGCGGCGGGCGCGGGCCATGCTGCGTCGCACGATAGATGACGCGCTGGACGAGCGTGTGGGCTGGTCGGGTGTGGCGGCGGAGTCGGGTTACGCCGATCAGGCGCACCTGGCACGTGAGGTCCGGCAGTACGCCAGGTTGTCCCCCACGGCGCTCAAGGCCTGGTTGTCGCAGATCGCGCACGAACTGGTGGAGTGACGCAGCCCGATTCGCACAATGGCGTGATTGTTCAAGACGCCGTGCGCAGCCTGTGGCAGACTGGTGGCGATGGACATTCACCTTTGGGCGGAGCAGGCGATGACGCGGCGGATGACAAGGCGGTTGGCGGCGACAGTGCTGGGTTTGCTGATGGGCTCGGCCCTCGAGGCACAGGGAGATCCGCGCATGGCGGCGCAGAAGCAGGCGCAGGAGGGCATGGCGCGGTTCGCCTGGCTGGTTGGTGAGTGGGAGGGGCCGGCCACGGTGTCGGCGGCTGGGCGCAGCATGACGCTGACGCAGCGGGAAACGGTGCAGTGGTCGGCCAACAACACGGTGCTGCTCATCCAGGGCCGCGGCTCGATGCGCATGGGCCAGGAGGGTCCTGAGCGTCAGGTGTTCGCTGCGGCGGGCCTCCTGACCTTTGACGCCATCACCGGACGGCACGTGTTCTTCTCGGCCAGCGGCACCGGCCAGGCGCAGCAGTTTGGTATCGAACTGCATGGGGCCGACGGCATGATCTGGGGCTTTGACGCGCCCGATGGCAGCCGGACGCGCTACACCATTTCCCGGACGGCGGCCGGAGAATGGCGGGAGGTGGGCGAGGTGTCGACTGACGGCGGCAAGAGCTGGCGGCAGACGCTCGAGTTTACGCTGACACGGAAGCCCTGAAGAGAGGCCCCAGCTCAGGAGGACACCCTGACGGGAATGCCCGTTCGGCGCTACTGTGGAAGTCCACTTTCACGAGGACCGCATGGCGAGGCATTACCGCGGGGTGGTGTTCGGGTTGGGTCTCCTGGCGTCGATGAGCGCGGTGAGTGCCGGCTCGCTGTCCGCCCAGCAGGTGCAGCACAAGACCGGCGGCAACGAGGGCAAGCGCCCCATCGGCTGGCAGGTGCGCTACGACAAGGGCGAACACGCAGGCCACGGCGCCGACTCGATCAGCTTCGTGCAGATGACGCCGGGCTTTCACGCCACGACCGGCGGGTCGGCGGCCATCCTCTGGCACCCGGACAGCACGGTGCGCGGGGATTTTTCGGTGGAGAGCACGATTTTTCTCTTCCCCACCAAGGGCCGCGACCGCGAGGGCTACGGGCTCTTGATTGGCGGCGCCGATCTGGGCGGGGCTGGGCAGCGTTACACCTACTTTCTGCTGCGCAACGACGGGCGCTTTCTGGTGAAGCAGCGCCGCGGTGAGCAGACCGTTACGCTGACGGAGTGGACGCCGCTGCCCGCCATTGCCCTGCAGAAGGGTGAGGACGCGGTGAAGAACGTGTTGCGTGTGGAGGCCAGGGGCGCCACGGTGCGCTTCCTCGTGAACGGGGCAGAGGCGGCGGCGCTGCCGCGGGCGAAGGTCGAGCCCGACGGGGTGTTCGGTGTGCGGATGAACCACGCCATCAACGCCCACGTGTCGAGCGTGGCACGGGCCAAATAGACGCCACGCGGCGGAGCAGGTCGTTCGCCAGTTCCCTTTGGGCCGGGGGCGGATATATTGCGGGACTCCGGACGCGCGGCGCGAGTCGCGCGTCCGGTACGGCTAGGTAGCTCAGTTGGTAGAGCAGCGGACTGAAAATCCGCGTGTCGGCGGTTCGATTCCGTCCCTAGCCACTGCAGTCCCGAGCGGCGCCCTGACTCCGGTCAGGGCGCCGTTTTGCGTAGCGGCATCGCCAGGGGCCGGAACGGCGCGGCCGAGGCCCCACGCCACTTGAGCGGCGCGGCAATGAAGGCGAACTCGTACACCTGGTCGCGCGCGAGCTCCTCGAGGAAGGCCACCTCGATGATCGGCACGCCGCGCTGGGCGAGCAGGTAGCTGTGCACCGGAATCCAGTTGTCATCACCGTGCACGGGGAAGTGCTCGAGTGAGAGGTTGTCGCCGCCGATCACCATGGCCCCGTGTTCCTCCACGAGCCAGCGCGCGCCGGGCAGACCGAGGCCGGGCTGATTGAGCACGTACTTCTGCACGTCGGGCCAGGCGGTCATGCGTCCGCCGCGAATGAGCACCACATCGCCACGCTGCAGCGTCGTACCCTGTCTGGCGAGCGCGCCGGCGAGATCCTGGGGGGTGATGGAGTAGGAGTCCGGCAGCAGGGTCACGCCCTTGTAGGCCGCCACGTCGATGAGCACACCGCGTGCGATGATGGGCGGAAACTTCTCGACTCCGGTCTTGCGCCAGCCCTGGTCGCCCAGATGCTCGTCGGCCTTGAAGCCGTTCCACACTTCACCGTGCAGACCAAAGTGATTGAGCGCGTCGATGTGCGTGCCGGTGTGTGTGTACATGGACACGGCATCACCGGTGTAGGCCACCTTGGCGTTCTGCACCTTGCCCACCTTGAGTGGATCATCGATGGCATGGCCACGCGGCGTGTGGGTCATCCACAGCTGAAACAGCGGATCGCCGGCGAGATACCAGCTGGGCATGCCATTGAAGAACTCCACGGACAGGTCGTACACGCGGCCCGGCGCGAGCCGCGACAGAATGGCGTAGCGCGAGCTGTCAGTCATCATGTTGAGCGTGCCGATTTCGTCGTCGGGTCCCCAGGGACTGCGGCCCACCCGCTCGGGTTGTGGCGCTGCGGTGTTGCTTGTGGCCTCGCGTGTGCGTTGCGAGGCTGCCTGTGCCGACAACGTTGATGTGCTGGCAAACAGGAACGTGGCGGTGGTCAGTGTCGCCATCACCAGCGTGGCGGCGCGGCGGTGCATGTCGTGCAAGCGATGCGTGATCATGATGTGTGGTCTCGAGGGCATCAGGGGATGGTTGAAGCTGCGGTGCACGGGGTACTGCGAGTTCAGACGGCGAATTCGAATTGCGTGATCAGTCAGTGAGTTCAGTCAGTGAGCACAGTCTGTGAGCTCAGTCGCTGAGCTCATGCCGCGACCGGGATCGCGGGATAGTCGGTGTATCCGCGCGCGTCGCCGCCGTAGTAGGTCGCGGGGTCGGGCTGGGCGAGCGGGAGTCCCAGCCGCAGACGATGGGGCAAATCGGGATTGGCCACGAACGGCGCGCCGAACGCCACCGCGTCTGCCTCGTGCTGCTGCACGGCGGATTCGGCGGCCGCGGCGTTGAAGCCGCCATTGGCAATCACGGCGCCGCCGAAATGCGCACGCAGCACGGGCGTGAGTCGCGACGCTGCCGGCTGCGTGGCGGCGCTGTCATTCGATGCGACGGGTGACGGCGCGAGGGGCTCAATGACGTGCAGATAAGCGAGGCCGCGACGCGCGAGCCGCTCCGCAACATGCGTGAACGTGGACGCCGGGTCACTGTCATGCATGTCGTTGTACGGATTGAACGGCGAGATGCGCACACCGATGCGACCGGGTGTCCACACCTGCGAGCTGGCCTCGACGATGTCGAGCAGCAGGCGCACGCGCTGTTCCACCGCGCCGCCGTAGGCGTCCGTGCGCTGATTGCTGCCGTCACGCAGGAACTGATCGATGAGAAAGCCATTGCCGGCGTGCAGTTCGACACCGTCGAAACCGGCCATGAGCGCGAGCTGAGTGGCCATGGCGAAGGCATCGACAATGGCCGGCAGTTCGTGCGCGGCGAGTGCCCGCGGCACGACAAAAGGCTTGGGTCCTTCGGTGGTGAATGCAGAGCCGGCCGGCAGCAGGGCCGAGGGGCCAACCGGGAGCGCGTACCCAGGTTGCAGCAGCGGATGCGACGCGCGGCCGGCGTGACCCAGTTGCGCCACGATGCGCCCGCCGGCGCGGTGCACGCTGTCCACGACGCGCTGCCAGCCGTCGCGCTGCGCCCGGGTGTGCAGACCCGGCATGTTGATGGCCGCCAGACCGCGCGGCTCCACGTGGGTCATTTCGGTAATGATGAGCCCCGCAGAGGCGCGCTGCGTGTAGTAGGCCGCCATGAGCGGGGTGGGCACCCCGTCGGCGGTGGCGCGATTGCGCGTCATGGGCGCCATGATGACCCGCGAGGCCAGCGGAATCGCGCCGAGGGCGAGCGGTGAGAAGAGGGTGGCCGTTTCCATGGGATCCTGTTGTGCTAGACGATAGTTGTTGTAAACAGATATGGGAGCCAAGAGGGGCGGTCGGGCCCGCCCTCATGTCCGTTCAGCCGACCAGCTGTCCGCAGACGCGGGTCAGCACCTCGAGGTCGTCCGGGCGCACCTGCTGCATGAGTTCCTGTTGCAGGGTGTGCAACTCCGGGTCGGCAGCCGCCAGCAGGGCGCGGCCCGCCTCGGTGATGCGGACGAGCGTGTAGCGCCGGTTGTCCGGGGCCCAGGAACGCTCAACCAGACCCCGGCGCTCGAGTCGGTCGAGCAGACGGGTCACATCGGGCGCGCGGGAAACCATGCGGCGTCCCACCTCCTGCACGGTGTGCCCGTCCTGGCCCGCACCCCGCAGGATGCGGAGCACGTTGTACTGATCGTGCGTGACCCCGTGCGTGCGCAGAAGGGCATTCATGCGCTGAAGCACGTGGGCGGCTGCCACCAGCAGACTGACGGTGGCCTCCTGGGCCTGGCTGGCGAAGCCGCGATGCTGAATTCGGGTCTCGATGGACATACAACGTCAAATGTGGTGCAAACAACGCTTGTTGTCAACAGGTATCTGAACCGAAGCTCAACGGTCAACCAGCTGCCGTCTGCGGGGGGCCGCCAAGGCCCCCCCCGGCCACGCCGCTAGCGTGGCTGCGCAGGGACAGACGACTGGCCCATTCCGACCAGGCCTCAGGCGAGGACCCAGGATCGGCGCCGCCATTGAGCTGCCTGAGCAGCGCGCGCGCGTCCCCGGCCACCATGGGCGCCGCCACCCGCAGATGCTCGAGAACCCAGTCCGCATTGTCCTGCAGCAGCGGAGCGGCGAGCTCCGGTGCGATGCGGGTTTTCACAAGGACGCGCTTGAGGGGACCAATCCCGGACACGTTGGTGCCACCCAACAGGGCCCGCAGATCGTCGATGGCCGGTCGCCAATCGATGCTGCGCGGCGGCAAGCTGCCCAGCACGCCCAGCGCCGCACCGCGCACCCCCTCATTCGGGTCACGCAGCGCGTGCACGAGTGCCAGCCAGGTGGAGTCGTGCGCGCCGAAGTTGGCGAGTACCGTGGCGGCAGCGTAGCGGTTGCCCCAGAAGGCGTCGCCCGACAGGGCCTCGAGCGCCATGCGGCGATGGGACTCCGTGGCACGCGCCCGCTGAAACGCCGAGAGTCGATCGGCGTCAGCACGCGCCCCGGCGCGCATGGCCTCAGGCATTCGGGCCACGGCGGCCGCGCGCTCCTCCACCGCAAACTGCAGCCAGAATGCCACGCGCCCGATATGCACGCCGCCTGTACTGTCGGTGATGGGCAGCAACAGCTCTGCATTGTCCGGGCGCAGCGATGCCCCGCGATCCAGGATCGCGGGATTCCACTGCACGCGTGACCTGGCAGCGGGCTCAACCAGCTTGATGAGCAGGTGTCGTTTTCCGTCGCCCGTCATGCCCGAGTAGTACATGACCTGCGCGTCGGCAAAGCCGAGCTTTTCGCGCAGCGTTACCTGACAGGCCGCGTCGTGCAGCTCCTGTCCCGGCACATAGTGACGGATGGAATCGCGCAGCATGGGCAGGGTCCAGGTGCGCAGGCCCATGACTTCCACGGGACCGTCCGGACTTTCGTAGCGGGCCTGCGCGGAAACGGCACCAGGCAGGAGTGCAATCGTCGAGGCAAGTGCCGCGCGCCGCAGAATGCGATGACTGAGAGGCATAGACATGTTGTTCGGGGACTCTGTCGAATTGGGGCAATGGTCTGCAGGATATACGGTACGCGCCATGCCCTCGCAATGTCGCAGCACACATTCAGAGATCACGGACGTTGGCGCACGGACCTGATGGTGCCGGTACGCTGAAACCGGTACGCTGAAACCGGTGCGCTGAAACTGGCGCGCTAAGGACTGCCCGCTATCGAGTCACCGGCGCATGGCGCCACACGAGGCGCGCGCCGGTGGCCGGATCGAAGCCCGCCTCAAGCGTGCTGACAGCGGCCGGCGTGCTGAGCGTGACACTGCGACCGAGTTCCGCATACCAGCGCGCCGTGACGAGATCCGTCACGGCAGCCACATCGCGCACGCTGCTGAAGAGCCGCAGGGGACCGCTGGCAGCCAGATTGAGTTGCGTCCAGGTGGCGCTGTGATCGTCGATGAGCTGCAGCGAATCGGGCGCCGTCGCGCGCGCAAAGCCCATGTCTCCACCCACGACATAGCTGCGTGCCTTGGTCGCGCGCGGTATGACCCAGGCCTCGAGCGCCGGTGCGGAAATCGGTACCACGGAGAACGGACGCTTCCTTGCGGCCCAGCTGCGATTCACCCGCGCGTGTACATCGCGAGCGAGATGGTGGGCCGCCGCGATGGCGACAGTGTCGACGGGCTCACTGTAGCCGGGTCTGGCACCGTCGAGCCGCACGAGCGCAAGGCGCTGCACGCGGCGGAAGCTGCTGTCGATGTCGAACACGCCGCCGATGGGCACGCCGTCGGCGCTGCGACTGCAGTGGATGGCGCGCGGAGCGCGGGCGGCCGGCCCGAAGCGTCCTTCGGCGCGCAAGCGGGCCACGGTGGCGGTGCACTGCATCCAGTACACGATGGCCCGCGCCCGCGCATCATTGCGCGCGAAACGATTGTGGAAATCCGCGCTCATGCCGTCGGCCGGCAGTGGCGGCGCAGTATCGACGACGACCTGCACCGGCGAGACGTCGGGCACGGGCGCTTCCGCCGCGGGAGGTGCGCCGGCACAGGCCGACACGGCCCCCGAAAACAGGACCAGCGACAGGCCGGAGAGAATGCGGCGTGCCGTGTACGGGTGAGCGCGACGGGAGAGCAGGGAAGCGGCCATCCCTCAAACTCGTTGGCTGCACGCATGGACGCCATGCCGTGCGGTGCACACGTTTACGGCATGATCCCAGCAACTGCAGCGACTCTGCCAAGCGGCTACCATGCGGTACCTCCAGGTCATGTGGCGAGCGTCGTGACCCGACTGGAGATGCGCCAGCGTCCGGCTGGGGCGGCAGTGTCTCCGCCCTCTTCTCTGCCCGTGCTGCGCCGCCTGCGCGGCGCGTCGCTGTCGGAGTACCGCCGCCTGTTTGCCGAGGTGGGTGCGCCCTGGCTCTGGTTTTCGCGGCTGGCCATGGACGACGACACGCTGCGCAGCATTCTGGAGGACGAGGCCGTCCATGCCCTGGCTGTCGACGCGCCGGATGCCGAGGGTCACGCGGGGACCATGCGGCCGATGGGTCTGCTCGAGCTCGACTTTCGCACGCCGGGCGAGTGTGAGCTGGCGTTTCTTGGCGTGCACGCGCAGCACGTGGGTCGCGGCCTGGGCCGTTGGTTGATGTCGCTGGCGCTGCAGAAGGCCTGGGACATGCCCGGCGTGACCAGAGTGCACGTGCACACCTGCACGCTCGACCATCCGTCCGCGCTGCGCTTCTACCTGCGCGCGGGGTTCACGGCGGTGGGGCGCGCCATTGAGGTGGCGCCCGATCCGCGCGTGCTGGGGCTTCTGCCAATGGACGCCGCACCCGACGTGCCCCTGATCACGGTCTGAGTGCCGTCGTCACCGCCGCCGCTCCTGCAAAGGATGGGTCTGGCCTGCTCGACCGCCTTTCGCATCTCCTCGAAGGCCGTGACGATTTCCGACACATTCTGATCGCTGCCAAGACCCTGCTCGATGGCCTGCGCCGCGAGCTGCAGGGTGGCTTCCGATTGCTCAAGATCTGCGCAGGAGCGAGACCGACTGGCCACCACCAGATGGTTGCGCGCGAGCTGCAGCGAGGCGGCCGCCACATAGGCACGTGAATCGGCGCGCGACGCAATGGTATCGGCCAGCACCACCAGCGCAACACCCGCTTCCTGTTCACGGCGCACGGAGTCGCCGGCGCTGCGCAACAGTCCGAGGCCACGTGCTATGGCGTAGCTGCGCAGCATCTCGGCCGCATCGGCAGTGCGTGGTGCCCGCCGCAGCACCGACACCGCGCTGTCCACGGCGTGTTCTTCGAGGTAGTACTCCGCAAGCGCGAGGTAGGGTTGGAAGAGCGCGCTGTCGCGGCGCAGGGCTTCGCGGGTGGCGCGAATGGCCTCCCCACGATTGCCGCTGCGTCGCGCATTGCCGGCCACCAGCAGCGGGAACTCCGGCGCCGACGGGAAGCGGGCGAGCGCACGGGGCAGCGCGAGCGCCTGCTCTCCGTTCAGGATCTGCACGTACTGCAGGTAGAGCCGCGCGTCGCCGGGAAAGCGGCGCACGTTGCGCACGACCAGCTCGAGCGAGGCCAGCGAATCGTGCGTCTGTCGGAGCGCCTCCACATAGCGCGTGGCGTAACTCGAGTCGGTACGGAAGACTTCGTCTTCGTTCTCGAGTGAGTCACCAATGATGGCCGCGTCCTTCCAGTTGCCCAGCGAGGCGTGGGCACGAAACGAGAGACGACGCAGGGAGGCGTTGGGCCCGGTGCGCCGCAAGAGAGCGCGCGCGTTGTCGAGCGATTCCTGCGCCTGCCCCATGCGCAGCAGGCCTTCCACGGCGATGATGCCCACGGGAATGCTGTCGCCGTGCACGGTATACACGCGCGCCCACTGGGTGGCGGCGGGCAGACGACGCCCCAGTGTTTCCAGCGCCTGCGCACGGGCCACGTTGGCGATGACGTTGGCCGAGTCACGGGCGAGCACCGCGTCAGCCACCTGCAGCACGGAGTCGGCACCGGTGCGGCCATCAAGCAGCGCCGTGATGAGGCAGCTGCGCGCGATGGTGGCATCGGCATAGGCCCGCACCGCCCGTTCGGCCTCGCGCGCGGCGGTGGCACGATCGCCGCCGGCGAGCGCGTTCTCACAACGCCGGAGTGGAGTGAGCTGGGCGCGGGCGCGCAGGACCTCGCTCACCACCGCCTCACCTGCCGCACGGGCGGTCAGGCCACGCACCAGCGGCAGCGGTTGGGCAATGTGCCAGTTGCGGAGCCGGGCCAATCGCGCACGCACGACCCACTGCCCACCTTCGCGCACGACGCTGCCGGTGATGGTCTCGTCGGCGCGCAGCTTGGTGGCCACCAGACGCAGCTCGGTGTCGTTGAGCACCGTGCTGCGGGCGTAGTCCGATTGCTTGAGCAGCAGGTTGAGGTGATAGCCGCCGAGCACCTCGGCTTCGCGCTTGTTGAGCCGGTCGCCCAGGCGATCACGCACCACGTCGGCCACTTCGCGGGCCGCGTCCCGCGCGACTTCACCGGCCGCGCTGTCGCTGACAAACGGGACCACCAGCACCTGTTGGCGCACGAATTCCTGGGCCTGCAGGACACGCGGTGCGCCCGTCGCCACGATGGCGCACACTCCCAGCAAGCGCATCACGGCCTCGAATGGCCGGCGGCGGTGATTCCGGTGCCACATGTCCCGAATGTAACGCGGCAGGCGAGGCCGTCGCTGAGAAGGGACACGCCAACCGGTTGACGACCGTGCAACCACCTGGCGATTCGACTCTTTCAACCGTGTCGCGACGAAGCGGCACTGAGGTACATATGCGCAGTCTCCGCTTTTCGTCCCCTGGCAACGGCCTTGTGTCCCCATCTGATGCGCGTGGTGTATTTCGCGTGCGCCGTGCCATGCAGTTGCTGTGGTGCACGGTGCTGCTCGCGCCGGCGCTGGTGAGCTCGCGGGCCGAGGCCCAGCCGTATCGCCAGGTGACCGGCCGGGTGTTTCTCAATGGGACCGTGGCTTGTCAGGCCACATCGGCCGGACCCATTGAGCAGTCGTGCACCGGCGCCGGTACGGCGGGTGCCGTACGCGGTTCGGTGGGCAACGATGGGTTGCTGCATGCCGAAGCGCGGGTGAGCGATCAGCGCTATCAGGCAGAGGACGAAGTCGACGCGTGGGCGCAGGCCATGCTGTACGATCGACTGACCTTCGAGGGTCAGGTCGTGCCGACGTCCGTTCGTCTTTCGCTGTTCCTGCATGGCGGCGTGACGGGCAGCAACACGTCATACGGTGCGTTGTCGGTGTATCACGGCGGATCGGAGCCGGTACACACCATCTCGATTGACGGCTCGGCGCCCACGGGGGGCATTGGCTGGGGCTTCCCGGCGGCACCCACGTTGCGCGTGGAGCGCACCACCTTCACGATGGCGGTGGAGAATGGGCGCGTGGACTTCGGTCTCGCCCTCAGGGCCCGCGCGCACTTGCCCTTGCCCACCTACGATGAGGATCGAACCCACTGCGGGATCTACGACTGTGTGGGTCGCGGTGCGCGCGCGGACTTTCTCAACACGGCGGGTGTGGAGCTCATTGAAGGGCTGGACGCGGACGGCAATGTGATCAGCGGCGGCTTTGTGATTCGCAGCGCGGCGAATGTGCAGTACGCGGTGTTCGGCAATGCGCCGGTGCCGGTGCCGGAGCCGTCGTCAGCGGTCCTGCTGTTCGTGGCGGCGGTGGCGGGTGCCATGCGCCTGCGGCGTGCCGACGTAGCGGGCTGAGGCTGAGCGCTGAGGCGGAACACCGAGGCTGCACGCAGGTCCGGCGGCCAATAGCTTCAAGGCATGAGCGGACCAACGGAGATCTACAAGCGCTTCACGGTGGAGGCAGCGCATCGGCTGCCGAACGTGCCGCCGGGGCACAAGTGCGCCCGGTTGCACGGCCATTCGTTCGGGATCGAGCTGCGCGTGCGCGGCGCGCTCGATCCCGAACTGGGCTGGGTGCAGGATTTCGCCGACATCAAGGCGATCTTCAAGCCGCTGTACGAACAGCTGGACCATCACTACCTGAACGACATTCCCGGTCTGGAGAATCCGACCAGCGAACGCCTCGCGGTCTGGATCTGGGAACGTCTCAAGCCCGCGCTGCCTGGTCTGAGTGCGGTGATCGTGCAGGAGACCTGCACATCGGGATGTGAGTATCGGGGGTGACATGCCCCGACCCGTCACCGACGGGAATCGCACCGGCGGGGTGTCGGGTACGGGGACTTTTCTGGAAGTCCTTGAATGATTGCGAGTTCTCATTAGCTTGAGAGGATGTCTCAGTTCTCAGGCAGCCGCCCCATACCAGCGATCTCAGGGACCTCCCTGAGACTGGTGGCGCTCGTGCCTTTGCTGCTGGGCCTCGGTCCGCTGCTGTCGTCCGGAGCGCGGCCGGAGTGGAACGCAGTGGGGCTGCGAGCGGTCGGCTCGCTCGGCGCGCAGGAGGCTCCCCATGGAGACCGTCGGCACCTGCATGGCATCGTGGAAGACTCGATCTCCGGTCGTCCGCTGCGTGATGCCGAGGTGAGCGTGGAGTGGACGTCCGGCGCACTGGCGCGGGTCTCGCGCAGCCGCACGGATGGCAACGGCCGATTCGACTTTCGTGATCTGCCCGCGAGTCGTGTGCGCATTCGGGTGCGGGCCCTCGGCTTCGCCCCGTGGACTGAGGTGGTGGACCTGAGCAGCGCCGACCGACTGCTGACCGTGCACCTGAGCGTGGCCACGACGGTCCTGCAGGAAGTGGCGGTGCGGGCCGATACGCTGGCCGAACGCCTGGGTCGCGTAGCGGCCACGTCCACGCTCGATGCGGCCGCGCTGGCCAGCACGCGCGGCCAGACCCTGGGCGAGACCATCAAGAATCTGCCGGGTGTGGCCGTGGTGCAGTTCGGGCCGAGCATTGCGAAGCCGGTCATCCGCGGACTGAACTCGCAGCGTGTGCTGGTGATGAACGGCGGACTGCGTCAGGAAGATCAGCAGTGGGGCACGGAGCACGCGCCCAACATCGACAGCTTCGAGGCGGATGCCGTGACGGTGGTGCGCGGCGCGGCCACCGTGCTGTACGGTGCTGATGCGCTTGGTGGCGTGGTGCGTGTCGACCATGCGGCGCTGCCCGACACGGGGCACCTCAGGGGCAACGTCGCCGTCAACGCGTTCAGCAACAGTCGGCAGGGGGCACTGTCGGTGGGCCTCGAGGGGGCCGACCTCTCGCTGCCCCGCATCGGCACAACGGGCTATCGGTTGCGTCTCACGTCGCGCATGGCCGGCAACGGCGCGGCGCCCGACTACTACCTGAGCAACACGGGATTCCGTGAACTCAATGGCAGTCTCGCCCTCGGTGTGCATCGTGCGTGGGGACGGAGCGAACTGTCGCTGAGCCGCTTCTCCACCGAATTGGGCGTCCTGCGTCAGGCACATGTCGGCAATCTCGAGGATCTCGAGCGTGCCATGCGTACCGAGCCGCGGGATTCGGCCTTCTCGTACGCCATCGGTCGCCCCAGTCAGCGGGTGTCTCACAGCACGCTGCGATCGCGCACGGTGTTCACGCTGCCGCGCGATCAGGAACTCGAGCTGGTGTACGGTCTGCAGTACAATCATCGCCGCGAGTACGACAATCACGGCCCGCTGCGCTTTCGCAACGAGCCGGCGTTCAATCTCAAGCTGTTCACGAACACGCTCGATCTGCGCTGGACGCATGCGCGCTGGAAGGGTTGGCGCGGGACGGTGGGTACCAGTGCCGTGGCGCAGGGCAACCAGACGCTGGGCAAGGCCTTTCTCATTCCCGGCTACGATCTCTGGCAAGGCGCGCTGTACGCGCAGGAAGAACTGGGCCTCGGCCGTTTCTCGTTGCTGACCGGTCTGCGCGGCGACGTCATTTCGCAAACCACGATTGCGTTTGCCGATGCGGGGATCCGCAGTCCGGCCGGCACCAAGTCCTGGCGCAACGCCTCGGGTTCGCTGGGTGCCGCCTACCTGCTGCGCGATGGGCTCGATGTCTCGCTGCGTGTGGCGCGCGCCTGGCGTCCGCCGACGGTGAACGAGCGCTATGCGCAGGGCGTGCACCACGGCACGGCGCAGTACGAGCTGGGTGACGCGTCGCTCACGGCGGAGGTGAGCAGTGGCGTTGAGGCGAGTCTGCGTCACCGGGGATCACGCTGGCAGGCGGATGTGGCCGCATACGCCAACACCATCGACGGCTTCATCTATCTGCAGCCGTCCGAACCGGTGTTCACCCTGCGCGGCACATTCCCGGGCTATCGCTATGCGCAGGCGCCCGCCCGTCTGCGTGGTCTCGAGCTGAGCAGCAGTTTCTCGCCGCATGCGCGCGTGCAACTCTCGGCCAACGGGACTTTGGTGCGAGGCCGCAATCGCGACACGCGCGAACCGCTGTTCGACATGCCGGCCGACCGGGTGAACGTGTCGGCACGCTGGCTTGGCACGCGCTCCTCGCTGGGCGCGTGGCATCTCGGCATCGGCAGCCTGCTGGTGCGCCAGCAGGACGGGGTGCCGTCGGGCACGGTGTATACGCTGCCAACAGCGGGTTATGCCCTGCTCTCGCTCGATGCGGGCACCACGGGTCTGATGCTCTTCGGCCGTGCGACCTCGCTGTCGGTGTCCGTGAACAACGCACTGGACACGCGCTATCGCGATTACCTGAGCCGCTACCGTCTGTTCGTGAACGACGCGGGCCGCGATGTGGTGTTTCGGCTCACCATGCCGTTCTGATCATCCCTGCACTCCCCAGCGTCGCGTACTGCGCATGCGACGCCCTGCACCGATGTCCCGCCGATGAGGGCGACGGGATGTCCAACCTGCCTTCCCTCACACGATGGAGTGTACACTCGTGCTGTATCCAACCACGACGCGCCGTGCGATGGCGCTCAGCTCGCTCGCTTTGCTCGGTCTGGCCGCCTGCGGAGACTCCAGCACGGCGCCCGGTGGCGAGCAGGAAGTCATTTCGCGCGTCACGCTGACCCTGACGCCTGCAAACGGCGGGACCCCGCTCACGGCGTTCATCGATGATCCGGACGGCAACGGGCCGCGGGCGCCGAGCGCACAGGTTGGTTCCCTGGCGCTCGTTCGTGGCGCGACCTACACCGGCACGGTGAAGTTCGAGAACCGACTGGTGAATCCGCCGGAGGACATCACCGAGGAAGTCGAGGAAGAAGCCAACGAGCACCGGGTGTACTACACGGTGACCGGCAGCGGTGTGACGATCACGACCACCGACCGCGACCCGCAGGGTCGCCCGCTCGGTCTGGCGTTTACCAAGGCGGTGGGCGCCACGCCAGCGGCCGGCACGACGCGCGTGGTGCTGTGTCACTACGACGACGCGCCAAAGAACGCGTCGAGCACGTCGTGTCAGGGCGAGACCGATATCGACGTGACGTTCAATTTCACGATTGCGAACTAAGAAGAACTCAGAACTCGAAACCTGAACACAGGACCCGGAACTGATCAGTTTCGAGTCTTGAGTTCAGGTTTCGGGTTCTGGGTTGTCTTCGTGCTGCTTGCTAGCCGCCGATCAGGACTGTCGGCGCGCCAGCCACAATGGTGCCGCCATGCGCGGTGGAGTCGCCAAGGCGCGCGGCCGGCATGTTGGAGAGCAGGACGGTGGCCGAGCCCTTGATGATGACGTCGGGCGGTCCCACGCACACGCAGGTGCTGGTGAGCGTGGCGGAGGGCATGGCGCAGATGATGACCGTGGGTGCACCCGGTGAGACCACCGGTCCGCCCACGTGGGGGATGGGTGGGACACCGGGCGTCTGCATGGGACAGACGTGCATATCCGTGATGCGCGCGGCTGGCATGCTCATGACCTATTTCCCCCGTGCGGCCGGCGCGGTGGCCTGCGCGTAGTCCTGGGCGAGACGCTGGTGCGTGTCGTGCGCCAGCTGCAGCGCGGCATCCCATCCGCCCAGGCGTTTGACAATCTCGAGTCCCTGAGCGGCGAAAGCGGCCATGGTGGCGTCCACCTGATCGGGCTCACTGTTGGCGGCGGCGGCCATGAGAATGGCGCCGGAGACGAGCGGCAGTGCAGCCCCTGGCGGCGGCGGAACCGGCGGCACGTTTGGCGGGGCCACGGTGGTGCCGTTGAGGAAGACGGCTGCAGCCACCATGCCGATGGGGGTGTCGAGGCCGGCGGCGTTGCCGGCTTCCCATGCGCTGCGACGGGCGTCGTCGTCAGGCCGAACGATCCACTGCTCAACGGCGGCCAATGCCGTGTGCACCGCAGCCGTGGCCGCCTTCCCACCCACGACCTGTGTGGCATACCGCGCGGACACCCAGGCCCACCAGATGCTCTCGCGTGCCGGCAGCACGCCGGCGATGAGGCGAATGACCGAGGTGTGCAAGCCTTTTGCCGACCAGGTGCCCTGCAGGGTCTCGAGTGGCTGGCGCGGATCAAGCAGGGCCAGTGCGTCGTCGTCAGGTGCCGCGCGCTCAAGCAGCCAACGCAGCAGCGGCGGACAGGCGGCGAGCGGATCGGGAGCGATGACCGGAGGAGTCGTCATGGTCGGCGCCTCAGTTGATCATGGTGATGCCGCCCTTGATCATCACCATCGCGTCGCCGTTGACCTGCGTCATGGGCGCCTTGATCTGTGCCATGGCCTGGCCCTCGATCTTGATCATGGGGGCCTTGATGGTGACGCCGGACATGTCGATGATGATGCTGCTGCCGCCCACCTTGAGCTCGATCTTCATGGCCGATGTGACGGTCATCGCCGACCCGTCCACCTTGATCTCGTACTTGCCCCCGATCGTGTCCTTGGCGTCGGCCCCGACCGTCTCGGTGCGCTTGCTGCCCACCGACGTCTCCTGATTGGAGCCGACTGTGATGGAGGCATTGCTGCCGACCGAGAGTTCGAGGTTGTTGCCCACCGTCGTGGTGTCGTTCTCCCCGATATCAGTGGTCTGATCCTTACCGATGCTGACGGTGTGGTTCTCACCGATCGTGACCATCTGGTTCTTGGCCACGGTGATTTCCCGATCGTTGTCGGCAACCGTGATCGTCTGCTTGCCCTTTTCGATCGTGTGCGTGTCGACGCCTTCCTTCACCGTGCGCACGTCGTCGTTCGTGATCGTGGTCGTGCGATTGTGTTTGACGTCACGCGTCTCGTCGTTCTTGACGAGCGTGGTGAGGTCCTTCTCCGCCTGCACATAGACGAGCTCTTCGCCTTTCTTGTCCTCGAAGCGCAGCTCGTTGAAGTTGTCGGCGCCGCCCTTGAGCGTGCTCTTGGTGCGCACGCCACTCTGGGTCCTGTTATCCGGAAGAACCCATGGGGGCAGGTTGGCACTGTTGTAGAGACTGCCCACCACCACCGGGTTGTCGGGATTGCCGTCGAGGAAATCGACAATGACCTCATGCCCGATGCGCGGCAGGAACACCACGCCGAAGTTCTGTCCCGCGAAGGGCTGCGCTACGCGGATCCAGCAGGAGCGGTCGAGTTTCTTCGAGTCGTCGAGGTCCCACTTGAAGACGACCTGCACGCGGCCATGCTTGTCGGTATGGATCTCCTCGCCTTCCGGGCCCACCACCGTACCGACGTGCGACCCCGCCACGCGAGGCCACGGGGTGCGTCGCGGCGGACGGTACGGGGTTCCGGCCGGAATGGCCTCGAAGCTGTTTTCGTAGCTGGCCTGCGCGCCGCCACTGAAATACGAGCCGTTGCTGCCGCGGTGCGTGACACCCAGCACGAACAGCTCGACGTTGAGCGCGGCCGCGGGATGTGCGGTGACCTTGGTCTTGGCCCCGCTCTGCAGCCCCACGTAGGTGCTGGTGCCGCGATACACCACCCCGAGGGCCTCCGCTTCCTCCTGTCGGATGCGGGCATAGGCCTTGATGTCATTGGGCAACTTGCTTGTGTCGGAGGCCGTATCACCTCCGTTATGCGCAATCCCACTGCGGTGGGCCGTCAACTGCTGCTCGAAAAAATAGGCCTTTGCGTCAGCTGGTGGTGCGAACGCGCCTCCACTGCTGATGCGGGTGGTGAGATTGTGCGTGGCCATGAACTCGCTGGCACTGCGGAGGTGGGTCTCTCCGACGAAGGGCGAGGCCTGCATGGTCAGTCCCATGAGACGTCCCTCGCGCCGGGCGTCGGTGTCGAACACCAGCTGCGTGGTGTTCCACGCAGGCTGCGCCGACGCCGAGGTGTCCGCGAGCACCAGCTTGGCCTCACTGCCCGTGTTGTCGAAGCGATACCAGATGCCCTCCTGCTCCAGAAGACGGGAGGCACAGGCCCAGCGACTCTCGCGATACCGGAAGCAGTACGGCCGGGGCTCGAGTGTGCGCACGAGTTTCCACTCGAAGGATGTGCCCTTGAACAGATCGCCGCAGATATCGCGCACGCTCTTGTTCTGAAAGATCTCGAAACTCTCCTCCAGGGTGAGCACCCAGTGCGGCGGCACGATCTCCAACTCGTACTCGACGAGGTCGTCACGGGCGCCGCCCGTCTGGGCAAAGCGACTCACCACGCCGTGTACGGTGCGCTGCCCGCCTTCCGGCAGCTGCAGCGACAGTGAGACCGCCTTGAGCAGCAGCTCACTTGGTGCAATGCTGGTCTTCGTGCTCCAGGCTCGCACCGTCCACCGGTACAGCGACGCCACCTGCTCCTCGCCGGTGAAATCGGCAAGGAGCAGGACATCGTTGCCCAGCGGGGTGGTGAGCTTGAAGGGACGGTTGGCCTGGGAGTACGTCATGCCACGAGCCTCCGGGAAGAACCGGACCGATCGCCGAACGTGGCGATCACGCGACCACGGTGTCGTACGTGAAGTCGCCGGTGTCACTCACGCCCACGCGCAGGGCAACGGGCCGCTGGCCCTCCGCCATGGAGGCGAGCAGCATGCGTGAGATCTCCGGCAGCAGGGTGTTGCTGAGAATGTTGTCCACGTTGCGGGCGCCACTTTCGACCTCGGTGCAGCGCGCGGCCACCTGCTGAATGAGCGTCTCGTCGTGCTGCAGCTCGAGCCGGTGCACCTCGCGCAGGCGGCGCGCGATCTTGCCCACCTTGAGGCGCACGATCTGCTTGAGATTCTCGTCGCGCACGGGGTAGTAGGGCACGATGACCATGCGGCCGAGGAAGGCCGGCTTGAACACCGCGTCGAGCTCCGGCTTGAGCGCCTTGGCCATGGCATCCGGGAACGGCATGGTGTCCGGATCGGCCGTGAGCTTCATGATGGAATCGGTGCCGGCGTTGGTGGTGAGGATGATGATCGTGTTCTTGAAGTCGATCTGTCTTCCCTCACCGTCCTCCATCACGCCCTTGTCGAACACCTGGAAGAAGAGTTCGAGCACGTCAGGGTGCGCCTTCTCGACTTCGTCGAGCAGCACGACGCTGTAGGGCCGGCGACGCACAGCCTCGGTGAGCACACCACCCTCGCCGTAGCCCACGTAACCCGGCGGCGAGCCCTTGAGCGTGGACACGGTGTGCGCTTCCTGGAACTCCGACATGTTGATGGTGATGATGTTGCGCTCGCCACCAAAGAGCATGTCGGACAGCGCGAGTGCGGTTTCCGTCTTGCCCACACCCGACGGGCCGACGAGCATGAAGACACCCTTGGGCTTGTTGGGATCCTCGATGCCGGCCTTGCTGGTGCGCACACGGCGCGCGATGTCGACCAGCGCGTGATCCTGACCAATGACCCGCGCGCCCAGATGCTTCTCGAGTTCGAGCATGGTGCCGAGTTCGTCGCTCATCATCTTGCCGACGGGGATGCCCGTCCAGCCGGAGATGACTTCTCCCACAATGGACGCATCGACGAAGGGGCGCACGAGCGGTTCTTCACCCTGCAGGGCCTCGAGTTCACCCACGGCCTGGTTGTACTCGGTGCGCAGCGCGTCGGCCGCCGTCTGATCGGCATTGCCGGCCTCGGCCACCAGGCGGCCGCGGATGTCGAGGATGCGGGCCACGAGATCCTTTTCCTTGAGCCAGCGCGACTCGAGCTCGGCCAACTGCGCCTCCACCGCCGTGCGCCGCGCGGCAATGCCGGTCAGGCGCTCGCGGTGATCGGCGCCGGCGGTCTGCTCCCGCGTGAGCACACGCTCCTGCAGGGCGAGGTCGTCGAGAATGCGCTTGCAGTCCTCGACCGGACCCGGCGTGGCGCTCTGGCCCAGCGCGAGACGCGCGCAGGCGGTGTCGAGCACGCTGACGGCCTTGTCGGGCAGCTGACGGTCGGCGAGGTAACGATGCGAGAGGCGCACCGCCGCTTCCATGCCGCTGTCGAGGATGTGCACCGCGTGGTGCTTCTCCAGCGAGGGCACCACGGCGCGCATCATGATGCAGCACACGTCTTCGGTGGGCTCTTCCACCTTCACGAGCTGGAAGCGACGCGACAGCGCCGGATCCTTCTCGAAGAACTTCTTGTATTCACTCCAGGTGGTGGCGGCGATGGTGCGCAACTCACCGCGGGCGAGCGCGGGCTTGAGCAGATTCGCGGCGTCGTTCTGCCCCGCCTGCCCGCCGGCACCAATCATGGTGTGCGCTTCGTCGATGAAGAGAATGATCGGCGTCGGCGAGTTCTTCACCTCTTCAATGAGGCCCTTGAGGCGATTCTCGAACTCACCCTTCACGCCGGCACCGGCCTGCAGCATGGCCAGGTCGAGTGACAGGAGACGCACGTTGCGCAGCGGCGGCGGCACATCACCGTCGACGATGCGACGCGCGAAGCCCTCCACCACGGCCGTCTTGCCGACGCCCGCTTCGCCCACGAGGATGGGATTGTTCTGCCGGCGCCGTGTGAGAATATCCACCACCTGCCGCACTTCGAAATCGCGGCCCAGCACCTGATCGATCTTGCCGCTCTTGGCGTTCGCCGTGAGGTCCACGCAGTACTGATCGAGATTGGGCGTGCGTCCGCCGGCCTTGGGCGCCGCGCCACCGCTGCCCGACGCACTGGCACCGGCCGCCACCGAATCGATGCTGCCGATTTCGGCCGCAGCTTCGGTGGATGACGCGGTGATGGTGGCAAAATCCTTCTTGAGCACATCAGTCGGGATCTTCTCGAACTCCTTGCTGATGTCCATGGCCATGCGCTGCAGCTCGGGCACGGTGAGCAAGGCGAGCAGCACGTGTCCGGTGCGCACGCGCGGCGCGCCGTACTCCACCGAACCGATGACCCAGCCTTCGCGCAGCGCGTTCACCAGCGAGGTGCTGAGCGAGGGGGTACGGCCGTTACCGGTCTTGAGCCGATCCACCGCGCGCGCGAGGTCGTCGGCGAAGCGGGTGCGGTTGACGCCGAAATGCTTGAGCGTGACCGAGAGGTCGGTGTCGGTGGCGTCGAGCAGCTTGATGAGCAGATGCTCGATCTCGACGTCGTAGTTGGTGCGCGACAAGCACAAGCCGGCGGCGCCCTCGACGGCGCTGCGCAATGGGGCGTTGAGCTTGGCGATGAGGCCACGAAGGTTCACGGACATGACGACTCCAGGGAATCGGGCGGCGGGGAGGGAGAAGGGAGCGGCGGAACGAAGGTGGGAAAGCCGGAGACGGGCTCCGGTGTGGTGATCAGCAGCGGGATATCAGCAGAGAGACATCAGCACATCATCGGGGTCGCGTGTGGCGGGTTTGGCGCGCAGCCAGGTGCCGAAGCCGAGTCGCGGCGTGCCGGTGGTGCCGAGTGTGGCCTGCGGCGCCTCCTCCTTGCGCAGCTGGAGTCTGGCGTCCACCCCCACCTGATCATCGGCGTAGAGCCGGGCCAGCTCACAGAGGCGCGCATGGTCACGTCCACCGGGCAGCAGCGACTCGAACTGGGCGCGACTGAGAGGACCGATGTGCAGCCGCACACGCGCATGCGCATCGTAGACGGCAGTTCCGATGACGGCAGCCCCGAGGCGTCCGTCGGGCCCGTCGTCTCCGAGGGCCACCTGTCCGCCATCGAGCACCGGACGCCATTCGCCCACGAATTGCTCGGTGGTGACGGGAACATCGAAGTAGTCGGCGATGAGCTGCGACAGGCCGAGCGCGGGCCGTGTGCGCAGCGCCAGGAGACCGCTGTAGTACGCCAGGGAGTCCGCAAGATCACCACTGGCCTGACGCACCCCGCTGGTACCGAGACCGGCGATGTCCTCCAGGTGATGCAGCAACCGGTCTTCGTCGCCACGCTCGGCCGCGACAGACGGACGATGATACTCCCAGGCGCGGTAGAACAGCGACAGCGCGCGATGGTGAAAGAGATCGAGAAAGTCACGAAAGGCCGTGTCACGAACACGCGAGCGGGTGAGCGCGTGCACGGTGTAGACATGCGGCAGCACGCCCTGCGGTCCGGTGAGCCCGAAGAACCGGACGTCCACTTCGACTGGAGCGTTCGGATCGTCGGGCACCCGAAGAGCCGCGACTTCGCTGGGCGGAAAAGTGAGCGATGCCGGGACGGCGAGGCGCACCGTTTCCTGCGCCGGGTCTGCCCAACCGCCGAGCGGCGCGCGGTCGGCGCGCACGCGCATGAGCAGGCGCACGAGCTGCACAAACGCCATGCCCGGCGCCTGCGCCTCGAGCTGCCGCAGCGGAGCGGCACTCCGGGTCATGGTTGCCGCCTCACAGCAGCTGGCGCCAGCCGGCGCGTGGAGGCCACTGCACCACCGGACGACGGCGCTGCCGTGAACGCACCGCGACCTGCGTGAAGCTGTTCATGCTGGCGTAGAGCGAGAAGAAGCGGTCGAGCACGCTGGCAAACAGGAACATGCCGCCGCCCGGGAACTGCTCCTCGTCGAACTCCAGATCGATGCGCCGGCCGCGCGCGAAGGCCATGCCATGCGGCGCGGCAACGCGCGCAAAGGTGGGTGCACTGCGGACGCCCACCAGGCCCTCGATCTGCCGTTCGGCACTGAGCCCGTTCGGCACATTGTGCAGGCGCAGCATCTCGCGCAGCGCGTCGGCCGATTCGTCGGTGAGCGAAAGGTGATTGAGCGACAGCGTGGAGATCATGCGCCACAGCAGCGAGGACCCCAGATCGGGTTGCACGCAGCGTGTGGGGTTGGTGACCGCCATGATGCGCCGCAGGGGCCCACCGCTGACGAGCTCAAAGTCGCTGCGCTCATCGGCGCCAAACGGCAGACGGCTTGGCAGGTCGCCGTTGTGGCAGGTCACGGTGAGCGAGGCGACATCCACATCGGGCACGCGAACCGATCCGGTGAGGTCGGTGAACCCGAGATAGACCTCCGTGCCATCATCGGTGCGCCAGGGCGCCGGCCGGCGCGTGGCGGACCAGAACATCGCGTCGTGCTCATCGTCGCGCCGGTGGCGATGCGAGTACAGCGGCGGCACCACCCGGGTGCGCTGCTGCTCATGCTCAATGAGCGTGACCTCGTCCACCGACCAGACCTCGATCTCGAGGCGGCGGCGCGCGTCGGGCACGACGAGGTACTCCGACGTGCGTTCGGTGAGCAGAATGGGCTCGGCCGACTGTGTGAACAGGTTGACCACGGGCGCACAGCCAAGACGGAAGGTGCGCGCGGACAGCCCGACTTCGATGGCCTGACGTCGCTCGGTGCGCTCGAAACTGCTGAAGAGCAGCCCGATCTCCACCCGATCCACGGCCTGCAGGCGACGGATGGCCTCGCCAACCCCCTGGATGTCGACGAAATGGAATTTCTCGGGGAAGGCGAAGAGCTCCTGCAGCAGCGAGAACCCCGCAAAGGTGCGCGAGGGCTGCGGCATCATGGCCTGCTGCTCGTCGAAACCGACCGGGGCAATGGCCGATGAGCCCAACATGACCGGCGACGCGGTGGGGCGATCGGGATTGCGCACCACGACCTGCACCGTGTGGTTGGCCAGCAGTTCGTAGAGGGTGTCGGACACCACCGCGTCGCCGGTGAGATGCACACGCAGCGCGTCGAGTGTGCAATCGCCCAGGCGCACGCCGTCGAAGGCACGCAGTTCGAGGCGCACGGCGGCCACGGCTTCCCGCCCCTGGGCGCCAGCGCCCACGCGGTCGGGCGTGGTCCACTCGGCCGCCTGCACGCTGAGTGGCCAGAGCGTGGTGTCGTAGCAGGTGCGGAAGATGCAGGGCATGCCGTCCACCGTGCGCGAATGCAACACGCTGCCACGCGGGACGCGGAAGCCATCGGGCAGGCGACCCTGCGCCGGATCGAGCGACATCTCCACGACGCTCATGGCCGGCAGCGGCCGCACGAGCTGCGGATGCAGCATCTCGAGCAGCGCCTGGGAGACCTCGGGGAAATCCTCGTCGAGGCGACGATGCACGCGCGCGGAGAGGAAGGCGAAGCCCTCCAGCAGGCGTTCCACGTGCGGATCCTCGCAGCGGCCCGCTTCCAGCTGCAGGCGGGCTGCGACCTTGGGATAGCGACGCGCAAACTCGCCACCCAGCTTGCGCAGATAGGTGAGTTCGCGTTCGTAGTAGCGCAGCAGGTCGCTTGACATGCCTAGTCCTGACTCTCCACCTGATACGTGCCGCTGGCCACCTCGAGCAGCGTGTCGAACACGACCTGTTCGGGACTCGGATCCATGAGCAGGGTGGCCGAGATCACGAAGCGCACCTGATGGGTGGCGGGATTGGCGCTGGCATCACTGAGTTCCACGTTGACGTTGGCCAGCCGCGGTTCGAAGCGGCGAATGGCGTCCTGCACATCATCGAGCAGTCGCTGCCGCCAGTCCGCCGTCGAGGTGGACATCCCGGAAAAATCGCGCAGACCGAACTCGTACACGGAGTCATGCAGCTGGCCTTCGGCGTCGGCGAGTATGGAGGTGCGACGCGTGTTGAGCAGCCAGTCGAGGTCCCGCAGCACGGACTGCCGGAAACGCCGGGCCGATTCCTCGCGCGAGATGTGGGGATCCGCCGGCTCGCGCGGTGCCTCGTCGGTCAGTCGATCGAGGACCGACCCGAGGACCGCCCGATCAAGTTCGGTGCGGGCCATCAGCGATCACCGGCAGCCAGGCCCATCATCCCGCCTTGAGCGCGAGCGCCTGAATGGGATCGAGGCGGCAGACGCGCAGATAGAGGCGCTCCTGTTCGGAGCTGTTGCTGTTGGTCTTCACGAGCACGCGATGCATGAGCGCGAGCGGTTGCGCGACCAGAGGCCCACTTTCCCAGCGTTCGAGCTTCTGCTCGTCGATCTGTTCGATGAGCTGCTGCAGAATCGGCTCGGCCACATCGAAGAGACCGGCTTCCACCATGATGTAGGCAATCTGCGTCTGACGCAGAAAGCGCCCGCGTGGGGAGGGATCGCGATTGAGTTCGGACGTGAGCAGTTCGATGGCGCGGTGTGCGCGGCCCGCCCGCACCTCGGCCATGGCGGTGCCGAAAGCATCCGGCCCCGTGCGCGTGGCGGGATGCACGGTGCGCGCGCGCGCCAACCCACCCTGCTGGGCCGTGGCGAGGTCGTCCACCAGAGCTGCGGAGACGAGTTCCACGCCATCGGACGGCAGGGCATCGCCGTCCTGCGCGGTGGTTGCCGCGTCGGATTCCGCGTTGTCGGCGGGCATGACGTCCTGCTCGATCCAAGCCCGCGTTTCGTCGTTGGCGGTGGGCGTTTCGTCCATGAGCGTCATGCGAGGCAGGTGGGGAAGGGCGCGCAGCAGCGCGCGCAGCTCCTGACGCAGGGCAGCCGCGACGGCCTGATACTCGCTGCCGAGATTGACGGCGGCCGTCAGCACATAGCGCTGCAGATCGAGCCAGCCGCGCCCGGCGGTGGTGGCCATGAGCGACTCGCCCTGTTCGAGCAGCTCCGGCCATTTGGCGTCGAGGTAGAGCGTGCGCAGTCTGGTGCGGAGGGCGGTGGGCGGCGCCTCGAGGAGGCGCGGGTCGAGCTCGGGCGCCTGCGCGAGCAGTTCGCCCCAGCGAAAGCCGCGGAGCAGCAGATAAGGAGCGGGATTCGCGCGATTCTGCTGGCGCAGCCAGCGCGCGACGACGCCGATGCGCTGCGCCGCATCGCGGGCGCTGGTGGGTTCCGGTGTAAGCGGCCCGTCGTCCGCGCCGCCCTCACCGGCTGCCGCCTCGCCTTCAGCGGGGACTTCCTCCACCGGATCGGGGTCGAGTTCCAGCTTCTGCGCGAGCAGCGCCTGCACCGCACGGCGCGGTTCATCGAGGGCCGTGCGGAGCGCACCGAAGGAGGGCGCATCGCGGCCGAACTTCTCATCGCTCACCTTCTCCAGTGCCGCGATCTCGGCCAGCGCGGCGTCGATGTCGGCCAGCGTGACGCGCAAATTGACCTTGGTGAGCGCGGCGGTATCCGCCTCGAGATCCTCAGGCGTGAGACGGCCGTCTTCAATGGCCGCTTCGCGCGCGGCGCGGGCGTCGTTGCTGCCCTTGGCCTCGCTTTCCGAGGGAACGGCTCGCACGGATTCGAGTTCTGCCGCAGAGAAGCGACCGATGACCGGTGTGAGCCGCACGGGCACAGTGAGCTTGCTGCCCAGCCACTCGAGCGAGCCGACCCGCAGTTCGAGATCCCCGTCTTCCGGGAGCGGAAAGACCGTGTCCCAGAACTGTTCGATGAGCCCACGCGTGATGGCGACGCCGGTGTGCAGTCCGCCGAAGCCCTGGCGTCGCATGAGCGCCTCGCTCAGCCAGACGGCGAGCTGCAGGTCCTTCGTTTCCTTCTGCAGCAGGGCGGAGCACTGCGTGACCACGCTGTTCCAGTCGGCCACTTTGCGGTCGGCGCCCGGCAGATTCTCCTCACGCCGCGCTTCCTTGATGGCGTCGAGGCGGGTGTCGTAGCGCAGGTCTGCCCCGGCCGGTGCCTCCGGCGAGATGGGCGCGAGACAGGAGCTGACCAGTTCGGCGTTGATGGGCATGCGGCGCGGGGCGAAGGAAGCGAGGAGAGAATTCAGGCGGTGCCGAAGCGCAGCTCGCGCACGTCGAGCAACGGCACATGACGATCATCGACGAGCAGTACCTTCTGACCGACGGGCACAAACTCACCGTCCGGCAGCTCATCCCAGTCGGTCGCGCGTCCGAGACGGATCTCGTCGTCGCTGTGACGCCAGGCGGCCGGCGTGAGCGCCGGGAGCAGCACTTCGCCGAGTTCCTGATCACGCAGACCAGGGCCGACGGCGACGTGCGCCGGTGCCCAGTGCAGATCGCGCAGACGGGCGGGCGGCTCCATGGTGACGCCGGCAAGGTGGGCGAACGGAATCCAGAGGTAGCGTCCACCGGCCATGACTTCGAGTCGGGCGCCAATGCGCGGATCGGCGTCGCGAATGGACGAGAAGGGCTGACCGTTGAGCGTGCCGGTGACGGGCTCCGGCGCGGGCCCGGTGGGGAAGTCGCCCGTGTCGAACATGTGTTCACGCACGCGCTCGGCCATGATGGCGGCGCGGTAGAGCAGGGTGCCGGCTTCGGCCTTCTCGCCGCCCTGGGCGATCACGTCGAGCTGGCGACCGGCTTTGTCCCATTCGCCGGCGAAGGAGCAGAGTTCGAACAGGAAGGCGCGACGGGCCGGATCGGTGGGGTGGCTGCGCAGTTCCTGACCGAGGGCATCAATGGCGTCCTTGAGACGACCGGCGGCGAAGAGGGATTGAACGGACATCGGTTCCACCGCCCGAGGGCGATCGACAGGGGGAAGGGCGGCACGGCCCCGCCGGCGCGACACATCGCACCGACGGGGCCGTGAGGAGTCCTGCGGAGATCAGGCCTTGTTGGTGGCCAGGTCCCACGCGACCTCGGGCGCCTTGGCGGCGAGGGTGCCCTTCTCGTCGAGCATGTACTTCATCGTGATCTTCGTGTAGTTGAGCGACAGCGACTCCGAGGGGCGGCCATCGCCACCCGACGACATGGAATAGCCGGAGATGATCACGTTCTCGAGCTTGATCTCGAGGAAGACGAGATTGGAGTTGCCCTTGGCGGTGGTCGTGAAGCTGATCGTCACCGTCTTGAAGTTCTCACGGCCGCAGGTCTCCTTGAACAGCGGCGTGGAGGCAATGTCGGTGCTCTTGGTGACCACCACTTCCGAGAAGCTGGGAATGGAGGCTTCGCGGTTGGCGCTGCCGGTGGGGGAGCTGACGCCGATGCCGACGCCCCACTGGAGGGAGCCGACTTCGACCTGGCCTTCAAAGCCTTCCGCGGTCACCTCACCCTTGATTTCCTTGTCGAACTTCAGATAGATCGCCATGTAGCCTCCGGCACGTGTGGTGTTGATTGCGTGAACTCAGGGAACATCGGGAACAACGCTTACTTGGCCGGCTGCGGCAGGTCGGCCACGAGGCGCATGGAGACGCCCAGTTCGTCGAGCTGGTAGTGCGGCTTGAGGAAGGCCACGGCGCGATAGGCGCCCGGCTTGCCGGCCACTTCCACGACATCGATGCGGGCGTCGGAGAGCGGCTTGCGCTGCATGACGCTGGGGCTCGAGCCCGGCGCGGCCACGTAGTTCTGGATCCAGCGATTGAGGAAGCCGTGGATCTGATCCTTGGACGTGTAGCCGCCGATCTTGTCGCGCATCATCACCTTGAGATAGTGCGCGAAGCGTGAGGTGGCGAAGATGTAGGGCAGCTGCGCGGACATGCGGGAGCTCGACGTCGCGGCCGGGTCGTCGTAGATCTTGGGCTTCTGCGCCGACTGCACGGAGAAGAAGGCGGCGTTGGCCGTTCCCTTCTGGTGCACGAGGGGGGCGAAGCCCAGATCGGCGAGTTCCTTTTCGCGGCGATCGGTGATCTGCACTTCGGTGGGGCACTTCATGGCGATCTCGCCGGACTCGGTGCGGAAGTTGTGCACCGGGAGCTGCTCGACGAGGCCACCGCTCTCCACGCCACGGATGGACGCGCACCAGCCGTACATGGCGAAGGCCTTGTTGACGTTGGCCGCCATGGCGTAGGCCGAGTTGGTCCAGCAGTAGTGGCTGTGGTTGGTGCCGTCGACACGCTCTTCATAGTTGAAGGCCTCGATGGGCACCGTGGCGCTGCCGTAGGGCTCGCGGGCCAGCATGCGCGGCGCGGTGAGCGCGACGTAGCGCGAGTCCTCGGTGTTGCGGAAGCCCTTCCACTTCGCGTACTCGGTGCTGTCGAAGATCTTGGCGAGATCACGCGGGTTGTCGAGCTCCGACCAGCTCTCGAGGCTGAGCATGGTGGGGTCGGCGGCGCTGATGAAGGGCGCATGGGCCGCCGCGGCCACGTTGGAGATCTTCTCGAGCAGCTCGATGTCCTGGCCGCTCTTGTCGAAGTAGTAGTCGCCCACCATGGCGCCGAAAGGCGTGCCACCGAAGACGCCGTACTCCTCCTCGTAGATCTTCTTGAAGAGCGCGCTCTGGTCGAACTCGGGCGCGCGCTGCAGGTCGCGGAGCAGGTCCTTCTTGGAGACGTTGAGCACCTTGATCTTGAGCATGGTGCCCGTCTCGCTCTGCTTCATGAGATACTGCAGGCCGCGCCAGGAACCCTCGAGCTTCTGGAACTCGGCGTGGTGCAGAATCTCGTTCAGCTGCAGCGAGAGGAGATGATCGATCTGCGCGATGCGCGCATTGATCATCGTCTCAGTGTCGCGATTGATGGTGATGGCGCCCTCGAGCACCTCACTCACAAAGCGCTTGACGAGATCCTTGCCCTTGCTCTTGGCCTCGGCATCCTTGCCCATCTTGCCCTGCTCGACGATCTGGTCGAGCAGCGAGAGCTCTGCATCGGTCGTGACGGCCTGGGCCGCCTGCTGCTGTGCGTCGGCCACGGCTCAGCTCTCCAATCCGAGTTCGGCCTTCAGCTTGGCCATCTTGTCCTTGTCTCCGAGCGTGTCCTGGAGCACTTCGTCGAGCTTCTCGTTGGTCTGCAGGTTGGCGCGCAGGTTGGAGAGCTCCTCACGCAGTTCGAGCAGTTCGCGCAGCGGCTTGACCTGACGCGCGACGGCGTCGGGGGAGAAGTCGTCCATGCTGCGGAAGTTGAGTTCCACACCGAGCTTGGGGGCATCGGGATCGTCGGAGAGCTTGTTCTCGACGGCGAACTGCAGACGTGGCTTCATGCTGGCCAGCGTGTCGTCGAAGTTGTCGGGCGTGATCTCGACAAACTTGCGATCCTTCAGCCGCGGCAGCGGTTCGGTGACGTGACCGCTGAAATCGCCGAGCACGCCCATGAGGAAGGGCAGCTCCTTCATCTCGATAGCCCCGCCGGTTTCGACTTCGTACGAGATCTGAATGCGGGGCGGACGAACGCGCTCCAGCTTTTTCTGGGTACTCTCAGGCATTACAGACTCCGGCGCGGTAGGGCAGGGCGGATGTGGATGGGTAGGGCTCGCCGCTGACCACCGTCGTCGGCGAGACTGGCAAGTGTTGAGCGCGCGACGCGCAAAGTCAAGCAATGCGCCGGGATTCGCCCGATGGCGGGACCGAGCTCGTTCCATGCCGTGACGCGCCGGACTGCTTTCTGATCGGACCCGGCTCTCACGCCGCCGCGGTGCGTCGCATACGTTTGCTGCATGCGCCATACACCGCCCGTGCTTTGGACCAAGGGAACACTGCTGACGCCGCATCACCTGCAGGCGCAGGATCGGCATCATGAAGATGCGCTGGCCTTCCAGGTGGGCGCCCTCGCCTTCTGCCCATGGGGCCTGAGCGCATTGCAGATCGATCCGGAGGCGCTGCAGGGTGGCACGCTGGTGGTGCACGCCGTTTCGGGACGTTTTCCAGACGGTCTGCTGTTCGATGCGCCGCTGGTTGGTCCGACGCCGCCGCCGCGCTCAGTGGACAAGGCCTTCAGTCCGGACCAGCGTCACCTGCAGGTGTATCTCGCGGTGCCGGAGTACCGGCCCGGTGCCCGCAATGTCGCCCCGGCGGGTGATGCGGTACCCACGCGCTGGCAGGCCGCCGAGCATCTGGTGCGAGACGAAACCACCGGACTGACGGAGCGACCCATTCAGGTGGCTCCGCCGAGTCTGCGCCTGATTGTGGAAGGGGAAAGCCTGGAGGGCTATACGACCCTGCCCATCGCGCGACTGGAGCGGGCGTCCACCGGCGAAATTGGTCTTGACCGCAGCTATGTGCCGCCGCTGATCGATGTGGCAGCCAGCGAGTGGCTGCTGTCACTGGCGCGTCGTCTTGTGGAACGCCTCTCGGCGCGCAGCGCGGCGCTCTCCGGCAGCCGCCGGCAGCGCAATCAGGACCTGGCGGATTTTTCGGTGGCCGACGTGGGCAGTTTCTGGCTGCTGTACACCGTCAACACGCACCTGCCGATCATCCGGCACCTGCAGGAGGTGCGGCGCGGCCACCCGGCCCCGCTTTGGGAAGCCATGCTGGCGCTGGTGGGCGCGCTGTCGGCCTTTGCCTCGCAGGCGGATGCGCGGACGCTGCCCACCTACGATCACCTGCGGCTGGGTGAGGGCTTCGCGGAACTGGAGCGACGGCTCTATGCGCTGCTGGATGGTGCGGTGGTGGACAGTGCCGTGTCGCTGCCGCTCAAGGCCGTGCGTCCCACGCTGCACGCCGTGGCGCTGGATCAGCCGCAATGGCTGGAGGCGCCGCAGTGGTTTCTGGCGGTTGCCGCCCCGTTGCGTCAGCAGGAGCTGATTCCCAAGGTGCTGCAGGGCTGCAAGGTGGGTTCGGCCGATGTGGTGGATACGCTCATCCGGCAGGCGCTGCCGGGCATCGAACTGGCCCACGTCTCGGCGCCGCCGCCGGCCGTACCGGTGAAGTTGGATTTCCAGTACTTCGCCATCCGCAAGGCGGGTGCAGCCTGGGACGCGATTGCGCGTGCGCGCAACCTGGCCACCTATGTGCCGGCGGAGCTGGTGGATGCGCGCTTCGAGCTGGTGATCGTGCTGCGATAGACCGCCGCGCCGGGACTAGGGCTTGACCTGCGGTGCCGAGACCTTGGGCGCCGACGGCAGGGTCGGCTTGCTGGGGACCGGTTTGCGCAGCACGAAGACCACGATGACGATGGCCAGCACAATGACGACGTTGATGACGACAATGAGCGCCATCGGCACGCTGCGTTTGGCGGGGGCCGAGGCAGACGGCTTGGCGGCTGGCGGTGCCGGCGCTTCCGCGACCACGGGTGCCGGTGCGCGGCTGATCATGCGTGTGAAATCACTCGGCCCCTGAGAAGCGGCCGGCGGCGCGGCACCTCCGATCGGCGAGAGCGGGGTGGCCGAGCCGGATGACGCAAAGATCGGCGGCGGCAGAATGGCGGGCGTGTCGTGCGGGGCAGGGGCACCCATCGGCGGTGCCCCCATCGGCGGCGCACCCATCGGCGAGACCGAACCAAGGGGCGGATGGCTGGGGGCCGCGGGCGGCGGGGACAGGGGCAGCGGGGCTGCGCCGTAGGATCCCGCCGGCGGTGCGGAGGGTGCCGAACCAAACAGCGGCGAGGCCGGCTGCGCGGCGGGGCTCCATGCCGAGGGTTGGTTTGGTGGCGAACTGAAGGCGGGCGGTGCGGCCGGGGCCGGCGGGATGACCGGGGACGGCGGTAGCGACGCCGGCATGGGGGCGGCCGTGGCGGGCGCCGAGAACATGCGGGTGAACTCGCCGGGGCCAGAGGGCGGGGCGACGGGCGGTTGAACGGCTTGAGCCGGCACAGCGGGAGCTGGAACTGCGGGAGCCGGAACGGCGGGAGCCGGCTGGCCGGCAGCCGGGCCCGCGGCCGGGGAGACCGGCGGTTGGACGGCAGGACTTGGCTGCGGCGGGGTGTCGAATCGGGGCGGCGGAATGATGACCGGCGCGACCTGGGAAATGCGGAGGCTGGGCGGTTCGGGTTCCGGAGGGACAGCGGCCGCCGGGGGGACACTGGGGGCGCCGAACATCTGGGTGAAGGCGCCGGGCGACGGGGCGGCGGGCGCCGGGGCGGCGGGAGCCGGGGCGGCGGGTTCGGGGGCAGCGGGCGCGGGGGCAGCGGGCGCGGGGGCAGCGGGCGAAGGGGCCGCCGCCGGGGGAACGCTGGGGGCGCCGAACATCTGGGTGAAGGCGCCAGGTGTTGGCGCGGCGGCAGCGGGCGCTGCCGAGGCCGAGACGACGGGCGACTGCACAGCCGGCGGCGTCGCATCGTGCGACGGTACGATTGGCTCAGCTGCCTTGAAACTGTCCTGTAGCTGTCCTGTTTGTGGCCTCTGATATGGATCCACTAGTGGCGAGGCCGGCTCCACGTTGGGCATGCCTGCCCCCGACACCACCTCAGCAACCGGCTCAGTGCCAAATGGTGCCGTACCCAACTGCCCAGCCCCTTCCGGCCCCGGCGCCATCGGCGCTGCCGCCATTGGCGCTGCCGCCATCGGCCCTGCGGAGCCGGGAGCAGCCGCGAGACCGGCCCCTGTCACCTGACCAACAGCCGGTCCACCGACCGCTCCACCAACCGGCCCGGCCTTGGCGAGCAACCAGGCCGGAAACGACTGCAAGCCCGCCAGAAACTCGGTCACGATCGCAAAGCCCGAAGGCAGCGTTGCGGTTTCGAGAATCCGGTTCTTGTCCGGCCCGGACAGTCGGCTGAGCTGCACCCGCAGACGGTCCACATCGTCGGGGCCGGCCGCGTCGGCCAGATGCACCATGACCACACGGCCGGTGGCCAGCTCCTGCGCATTGTGCGTGCGGATGCCATCGGCCACGGCAACACACTTGAGCAGTCGGTACCGGGTATTGAAGTCGTCGCTCATGTCGAGGCGGTCGGTGGGAAGGGCGTCGTCGGCCACGACGCGACAACCGTCACGCCGATGTATTCTTCAATTGTTCACGCCGCGCCGGTCACGCGCAACGGACCGTGCGTCGTGCAACCTCCCACCGTGGTGCCCGCCCTGACCTTGCTCGCCTCGTATCGCCTGCGCATGGAGTGTCCCTTGTCCGTCGCCCCGGAGTCGTGTCCGTGCCGTTGACGTCACCGCCCGCCCGTCGCGTCGTGTGGGAAGACGGCATGCACCTCACTCCACAGCACTTTCAGGCCCAGCGGCGCTATCACGAAGACCAGATGGCCCGTGCCCTCACGGCGCTGCATCCCTTTGCCTATGGCATCGCCGCGCTGCAGGTGGACCACGAGGCGCTGCACAACGGCACGCTGGCGGTGCTGTCAGCCCGCGGCACCCTGCCTGACGGAACCGTCTTCCACCTGCCGGACGCCGACAGCCCACCGTCCCCACTCGAGGTCGCGGCGCACTTCTCACCCACGCGGGATGCCCACGTCGTGCATCTCACCTTGCCGCCCTGGCGCGCGGACGGTGCCAATCTCGTCGATCCGACCTTTGGCGGCGACGCGCGCTTCCGTGTGGACGAAGACGTGGTGGTGGACGAGTCCACGGGTGAAGACCCGGTGCCGGTGAAATTTGCGTCGCGCAACTTCCAGCTGCACTTCGACGATGCGCTGCCGCCCGACCATGTGCACCTGCCGCTCTTGCGCATCGTGCGGGACGGGCGCGGACAATATCAGCTCGATCCGCGCTACGTGCCGCCCACGCTGCAACTCTCCGCGAGCGAACGTCTGTTGTCGCTCACGCGGGAAATCGTGGGGCTGGTGGAGGCCAAGGGCGAGGGACTCGCCGCCACACTGGCGCAGGCCACGGCCACGGCGGCTGGCGGAGCCGCGGCCTACGTGGGCAATGAACTGGCCACCCGCTGGTTGTTGCACGCCGTGCGATCGGCCGACGCGCCGCTGCGCCATCTGCTGCTCACCCGACGCGCGCATCCCGAGCAGCTCTACACCGAACTGGCCCGACTGGCCGGCGCGCTGTGCACGTTCTCGCTCTCCAGTCATCCGAGGGACGTTCCGCGCTACGATCACGACGCGCTGACGGAGACCTTCGATGCGCTGGAGCGTGCGTTGCGCCTGCACCTCGATGTCGTCATCTCGGCGCGCGCGCTGGTGCTGCCGCTGCAGCGCGTGAGCGACGTGCTGCACAGCGCCGTGCTGACCGATCCGCGCTGCTTCGAGCCGGGTGTCCGCTGGTTCCTGGCGGTGCGCGCTGATGTGGGCAGCGCGGATCTCATCGACCGGGTGCAGCGTCTCACGAAGACCTGCGCCACAAAGTTCGTGCTCGAGCTCGTGCGCCGCGCCTTCAATGGGCTGGCCACGGAGCATGTGCCGATGCCGCCGAGCGGTCTCGCGCCCAAGCCCGACCTCACCTACTTCGAACTGACGCTGGCGGGGCCCTGCGCCCAGGCACTTACCGAGAGTCGGGAAATCGGCGTGTATGTGCCCGACGCGCTGCCTGGTGCCTACGTGGAACTCGCCCTGCTGCTGCCCTCCTGAACTGTCCCACGAGGCATTGTCGTGACTCTTCCTTCTGCCATGGCGACCGGTCGTCTGGCTACCGCGCTGCAGGAGCCGCTGACGGCCGTGGTGCGGCTGCGCGCCGAACGCCAGCAGGTCCCCGACGGGGCGGCCTTCCGCGCCCAGATCCTGCAACTGCTGGCCCGCGCCGAGCAGGATGCGCTGGGCATGGGCTTCACCACGCAGGACGCCCGCCTGGCGATCTTTGCCGTGGTGGCCTTCCTCGACGAGACCGTGCTCAACACGCGCATGGCGACGTTGGCGGATTGGTCGCGTCGCCCGCTGCAGGATGAGCTGTTCGGCGGGCACATGGGCGGCGAGTGGTTCTTTCAGCACATCGATCAGTTGCTCGCCCGTCCCGATGGTGCCGAGCTGGCGGCGTTGCTCGAGGTGTACCAGCTCTGTCTGTTGCTGGGTTTTCGCGGGAAGTTCGGCGCGGGTGATCATGGCACGCTGCACGCCTACACCACGCGCGTTGCGGAACGACTGAGCCGACTGCGTCAGGCGCCCGCCGATCTGGCCCCCGCGTGGCGACCGCCGCAGGACGCGGTCGATGCCCGTGACCCCTGGTTGCGCCCGCTCGGCCTGAGCGCGCTGACCGCCGTGATCGTGCTGCTTGCGCTGTGGGGCACGTATGCCTGGTCGCTGCGCCGCGGTACGGACGAAGTGCGCGCACTCGCGCCCGCGTCCACGACAGCGTCCGCGACGACGTCCACGCCCGCGTCTGTCAGCGCCCCACGCCACCATGCGATGGAACGGTCCGCCCATGTCTGAACGCAAGCCGTATGTGCGCTGGGTGCTGGCCGCGGCCGCCCTGCTGCTGATGGTGCTGCTGATTGTCGTGATCGAACGCACGACGACCCTCGATGTCACGCAGACCTGGGTGCTGCGCATCGCATTCGTGCTGTTGGGATTGGTGTTGGCCGGCGCGCTCCTGTGGTATCTGCGTCCGCAGGATCGGGAACCGGTGCTTGATCCGGGTGATGATGTGCTGCTGGCCATTGGCGGTGCACGTTCCCGGCTGCCGCGCGGCAGCTTTGCGTCGCGCGCCATGGTGCTGGTGCTGGGCCCCGAGGGCAGCGCCAAGACCACGGTGATCTCGCGCTCGGGCGGCGACCCCGAACTGCTGGCGGGCGAAGCGCCCACCGGTGTGAACGAAGTGCCGCCCAGCACGCGCACGGCGAACGTGTGGGCCATGCAGCAGACCCTGTTCACGGAATTGAGCAGCGCACTGCTGGGCGACGCCCCACGCTTCGCGAAGGTGCTGCGTGCGCTGCGCGCGCCGCGCGTGGCGGCGGCGGTGGGCAAGGGCTCGGCAGCGCCGCGCGCCGCGCTGGTGTGTGTGCCCTGCGATCTGTTCTATGCCGGTGGCAATGGCGAGCAGCTGCAGCGGCTCGCGCAGTCGCTGCGGCAGCGGTTGGCGGAAGCGGCGCGCGAGCTGGGCCTCGCGCTGCCGGTGTACGTGCTGTTCACCAAGATGGACCGCGTGCCGCACTTCGAGCCCTGGGCCAGCGTGTTCACCAAGGACGAGCTGCGCGCGCCGCTGGGTGCGTCGTTTGCGTTTGATCCGGCCACGGATTCCGGCAACTACGCCGAACGGCTGGCGCCGCGGGTGGACCGCGCCTTTGCCGATCTCGTGGACTCGCTGGGCACGCGCCGTGTGGATGTGCTGGGGCGCGAGGCGCAGGTGGATCGGCGCTATGCGTCGTATGAGTTGCCACGCGAGCTGCGGAAGCTGCAGCCGGTGGTGTCGAACTTCCTGCTCGAGTTGTGCCGGCCCACGCAGCTGGGGTCGAGCCCCCTGTTGCGCGGCTTCTATTTCACGGGCGCGCGTCCGGTGCTTGTGCGCGATGTGGCGCCGTCGGCACCCGCCGCTGCGGCCGCGTCCATGCCCTCCGCATCCGACGCCACCGGCATCTTCCGTCAGCCCGTGATGGCCGCGGCCGCCCCGGCGGCCCAGACCGCCGCCAGCGCGCGCAAGGTGCCGGAGTGGGTGTTCCTCGATCGTCTGCTGCGTGATGTGGTGATGGCGGATGGTGGCGCGGCGTCGGTGGCACGCGGCGGCGTGCGCGTGCAGCGCACGCGCCGCGTGATGCTCGGGGCAGCCATGGCGGCCACGCTGCTGCTGCTGGCCGGTGTGACGACGTCGTGGCTGGGCAATCGCGGCCTGCAGGGCCGTGTGCAGGAGGCCGCGGCCGGTGTGGCGGCGCTGCCCACCGTGCAGTCCGCGCCCGGCACGGTGGCCTTTCCCAGCGAAGAAGCGCTGACGCGTCTCGATGCGTTGCGTGCGCTGATGGACACGGTGCAGCAGTTCGACAGCGCGGGGCCGCCGCTGCGCCTCCGCTTCGGGCTCTGGCGGGGCGCGGCGCTGGTGGATGCCGCGCGGCCGGTGTGGTTCGATGGCTTCCGCAAGCAGCTCTTTGCCGATGCCTGGACGGCGCTCAACGACTCGCTCAAGGCGCTGCCGGATCTGCCCACGGCCAACAACGACTACGCCACCACGTACGGCTGGCTCAAGGCCTATCTCATCACCACCACTACGGCCGACAGCAGCACGGCGGATTTTCTCGCGCCGGTGCTGCTGCGCAGCTGGCAGCGCGGACTCGAGACCGATGCGCGCGTGACGGAGCTGGCCGATCGCCAGTTCCGCTACTACGCCACCACGTTGCCGGTGACCAATCCGTATCCGCGCGCCGCTGATGCGGCGGTGGTGGCGCACGCGCGGGATTTTCTCTCGCGCTTCACCGGCGCCGAGCAGATCTACGTGAACATGCTGGGCGCGGCCAACAAGCAGGTGCCGTCCATCAAGATTCCGCAGGAGCCCGGCGTGCTGACGACCACCGCGGAAGTGGCGGGCGCCTTCTCGTCGGCCGGTGCGACGTTCATGAGCGACGCCTTCCGCAACGCCGACCGCTACTTCCAGGGTGAGACCTGGGTGGTGGGGGATGCGACGGCCGCGCGTTCACTGGATCGTGATTCGGTGGTGAGCTCGCTGCGCCTGCGGTATCGCGAGGACTACGAGCGCACCTGGCGTCAGGTGGTGCAGGCCACCACGGTGGTGCGTCCGTCCACGGTGAAGGATGCCGCTGAGCGACTCGACAAGTTGGCCGGTGTGCAGTCGCCCATGCTGCAGGTGCTGCGCACGGTGGCCGTGAACACGGCGGTGGACTCGCAGATGCGCGTGGCGTTCCAGCCGGTGCATGCCGTGACGCCGCCCGAGATCACCGACAAGTTCGTGTCGGAGAAGAATCAGCCGTACATGGATGGTCTGCTCGGTCTGCAGGGCGCGCTGCTGCAGGTGGCCAACATGCCACCTGCCACGGACACGCCGAGCACGCAGGCGCTGGTGCAGGCAGCGCAGATGGCGGCAGGCGACGTGACCAAGGCGCGCGTGGCGGCCAAGCGCGTGTCGCAGAATTTCGACGTGAGCAGCGTGGGTGGCGCGCTGGCGTCACCGGTGGAGCAGTTGCTGCTCGCGCCCATCACGGGCGCGGAAGCGGTGCTCAAGACCGCGGCGAGTCAGCGCCCACCGTCGCGTCGTGTGGTGGCCGCGGCGCCCGCGCCTGCGGCAGGAGGAGGTGGTGGTGGCGGCGGCGGCGGCGGTGCAGCCGCGGAAGCGGCGATCCTGAACGAGCGGGGTCGCGCCTTCTGTGCGCGCGTGGATCAGCTCACCGGCCGCTTCCCGTTCAATCCGTCTGCCACCGCCGATGCGAGCCTCGCGGATGTGAAGGCCATTCTTGCGCCCGGCGAGGGCGAGTTGTGGGTGTTCCAGCAGGAGCGGCTGCAGCCCTACCTTGAAAAGCAGGGCAATGCCTGGGTGGCCAAGACGGGCGGCAAGCTGGAGCTGTCGAAGAGCTTCGTGGACTTCTTCAATCGCGCGGCCGAAGTGTCGGCAGCGCTCTTCGCGGAAGATCCGAGTACGCCGCAGGTGCGCTGGCTGGCGAGCGGCGTGATCACCGACAACACGCCACTGCTCATTCTGCGCAACAACGGCAAGGAGGCGCGCTTCGACAAGCGTTCCTTCAAGAATGAAGTGGTGTGGCCGGCCACGAACGGGCGCGATGCGCAGCTGCAGGCGCAGTTCAAGAAGAACAAGCCCATCACGGTGCGGCAGGGTGGTGGGGACTGGGCCATCTTCCGTCTGGTGGCGGCCGCCGATCAGTTCGAAGGGTCGAGCGTGACCTGGAACGCCACCGGCAAGGACGCTGAACCGGTGCGCGTGAGCTTCGAGGCCATTCGCCGTGAAGCGTCGAACGTGCTCACGCGCGGCTGGTTGGGACGCATGAGCTGCGTGGCGCAGGTGACCAAGTAGGCGCGTGCGATGCCAGAACAACAAACGGGCCCGATGCGCTTGGCATCGGGCCCGTTGTCATGTGATCAACGCAGCGATCGCTACTGCGCGCAACCCAGTTGCCCGCTGTAGCGCGTGATGATGTCGGCCTGATTCATGGTGCGCGCCGTGCCGCGCGCACTGCGCAACGCGGTGCAGGCCGGCCGCACCTCGTCCAGCAGCAGGTGCGCTTCGGCAATGCGGATATACGCCCAGGTACTGTCTTCCGGTGTCGGCAGGCGCTGCAACACGCTGCGCAGGGCGGGAATGGCCGCACGCGCATCGTCGTCGTTGGCACTGCCGGGATCGAGCGCCTTGGTGAGGCTGTCGAGGGTGCCACGCGCAGCCTGCCCCAGAGGAGAAATGGCGCGACCGGTCGCGCTGGTTGGCGCGGCAGGCCGGTCTGCGGGTGCCGACGGCGCGTCAGATCCCGTGGTCGGTGCGGGCGAGGGCGAAGCCGTGCCGGACGGGTTGGCGGCAGGCGGCGTGCTGACCGCAGCGGCGCCGCTTCTGGCCGCATCGCTTCCCGATTGCTGCACCGAGCGCGCCGCCTGCTTGGCCTCGTTGAGCAACTGGTCCGCGGTCCGCGAGGCGGAGTTCACCAGACGATCGACGTCACTGGCGCGCGGGGCACGCTGCTTGGTGAACCACCACCAGCCCGCGCCGGCCAGCAGCAAAACGGGCAGACTGGGCAGCGCAAAGCGCGGCAGACGGAAGCTGCGGCGCGGCACCTGCACGTCCACACGCGGTGTCGCCGCCGGCGTGGGCTTGGCCTTCGCGGCCGGTGATGATGCAGGTCGAGACGCGGCGGGGGTGGGCTTGCCCGCCTTGTTGCTTCGGCGCGCCTTCTCGATTTCGTCGCGATCGAGGGTGTGAATGGCGCGCGCGGCGCCCGGGGTGTCGACCTTTTCGAGTACGGACTCGGCAGGCGCGGCCGGTGTGGGGCGCGGCGGCACGGCGGGCGCGGCCACCACCGGTGTCACGATGGCGGCTTCAAAGGCCTTGGCGAGCGCACCGGCAGAGGCCGTGCGCTTGGCCGGGTCCTTGTCGAGCGCCTGATCGAACACCTGCTGCAGCGCAGCCGGCCAGCGCACGTCGTTCTTGACCGTAATCAGCGGACGCGGCGTGGACACGAGCCGCGCGGTCATGCCGCGGTCGGGGGTGTTGGTGTCGAACGGCATGTCGAGCGTGAGGCACTGATAGGCCACGAGGGCGAGTGCGTACACGTCGCTGCGATGATCGATGTCGCTGCCGAGCAACTGCTCGGGACTCATGAACTCGGGCGTGCCGACGACAAATCCGGTGCGGGTGAGCCCTGATTCCTTTTCGTTGCTGCCGATGGCCTTGGCGATGCCGAAGTCCACGACCTTGCAGCGATCGCTGCCGTCCGCGTCATCCACGGTGACGAGGATGTTGTCGGGCTTGAGGTCGCGATGCACGATGCCGAGGCGATGCGCGGCGTCGAGGCCGTCGGCCACCTGACGGATGATGCGTGCGGTGCGCTCGAGTGAGAGCGGTCCGGACTTGGCGAGCAGATTCTTGAGCGTGTCCCCGCTGACATACTCCATGGCCAGATACACCAGACCATCACCCGTCTCACCGAAGTCGAAGACGCGCGCCACGCGCTCGTGTTCAATGCGACTGGCGTTGGCGGCCTCGCGATTGAAGCGCGCCACCGACGCCGGATCCTTGAGCAGCTCGGGCCGCAGCACCTTGATGGCGGCCTGGAGTGGCAGGCGCACATGGCGGGCGAGGTAGACCTTGCCCATGCCCCCCTCACCGAGCAGGTCGGTGACGAGGTAGCGATCGGCCACCACAGAGCCGATCAGATCGCCTTCAGGATCTGCCGCGCGCAGCGTGGAGCCGTCGGCGGGACAGAAGATGTTGGAATCGGCGTAGCTGGTCCCGCAAACGGGGCAGACTTTGGGCATGCTGGGGAAAAGCGGTATGTTCCGGGGAATCACCCACCGGAGAATATGCTGATGACCGTCTCTCTGCTGTCCCGCCGGATGCGTCGGGCCCTGATGGCGCCCCTGACGCGGACGTTGGGCCTGTCCCAGTTGGGCCTGTCCCTACTGACCGTAGCTGCAACAGCGGGTGTCGTGTCGGCCCAGGGAACCGGCGGCAAGCCGACCGTGGCCGTGATGTACTTCACCAACGGTGCCTTGGCGAACAATGCCGATTATGCGCCGCTGAGCAAGGGGTTGGCGGAAATGCTCATCACGGAGCTGGCTGCCAACACGAATATCCGGGTGGTGGAGCGTGACCGTCTGCAGGCGCTGCTCGAGGAGCAGAATCTTGGCGCGAGCGGGCGGGTGGAAAAGGAAACGGCCGCCAAGATCGGCAAGACGCTCGGGGCCTTGCACATGCTGATGGGCAGCTTCGTGATCGACCCCAAGGAGCGCATGCGCATGGACGTGCGGGCGATCAACACCGAGACGTCGGAGTTGGAGTACGCGGCGACGGTGTCGGGCAAGGCCGACAACATGCTGGAACTGTTGGCTCAGCTGGGGGCCAAGCTCAACGCGGGGCTCAAGTTGCCCGCCGTGCCGGCTGGCGTGCAGGAAGGCGCGGCCGTGGGCGCCAAGGGACCGAACCAGCTCAAGTCGATGATGCTGCTGAGCCGCGCGCTCGAGCAGCAGGATCGCAAGAACAACACGCAGGCCATCGCGCTATACAAGGAATCGCTGGCGGCCAATCCGGACAACGCGCGCGCCAAGACCCTGCTGGCCAGTCTCGAGCGCGGCACGAAGGACTGAACGCCACGCTGCCGTTCCCGACAGCAGGTTTGGGCACAAAGACAAACGGGGGTGATCCACTCGGATCACCCCCGTTGTCGTTGCCCTGATTGCAGCTGTCAGCGTCTCATGACCTGCAGGTCATGTCCCCTTGCGCACCTTGGCCCGCACGGCCGACGGGGCAAAGAACGACGCGCTGACGGTCGCGGGGCTGGTGATTCCCGAGACGGAGGCATCGTTGCAGGGGCTGGAGCTGTTCGCACAGATGGTGCCGCTGCCGAAGGCGCCCACCGCGCTGCCGAATGGCGAGAGAAACACCTGGAAGCCCTGCCCACTTGGCACCGATAGATTGCAGGTGGTCGTGGGACTGGCCTCACCCTGAGCCCGTGAGCAGGTCTGGGTGAAGTTGCTGCCGGAGATGGCCAGGATTCCTCCCTCCGGCCCGGACAGCGTCACCGTCACCGCCACCGCCGGTGCCGGAATGAAGCGGGCCGTGACGCCGACGTTGCCGGTTGCCGTGATGGTGCAGGAGGTGCTCGAACCGAACGAGGAGCAGGCGCCGCCCCATCCCGCGAATGTCTGCCCGCTGCCCGGCAATGCGAACAGGGTGACGACCGTCCCGCCGGGCAACGACTGCGAGCAGGTGCTGCCACTCTGGATGTTGGTGCCGGTGAAGGTGCAGTCGATGCCGTCCGGATAGGACACCATCATCTCGTCAATGAGGATGGTGCCGGTGCCGGTGTTGTTCGACTCGGGACCGACGGTGATGAGCCCGGTGGGCGGACCGAAGGTGGCCGTCACGCTGGCGTTCTGCGTGACGATGAAGGTGCAGGTCACCGAGCTCGAGGCGCAGGCGCCGCTGTAACCCGAGAACGTCTGGTCGACACCCGGCGAGGCCGTGAGCGTGAGGTTGCGGCTCACGTCCACCAGCGTGGTGCACTGGCGGCTGCTTTCGCCCTCGGCGAGCGTGCAGGTGAAGCCGCTGCTCGTGGACACCGACCCGAATCCGCCCTGCGAACCGGCGGCGAGGTTGAGCGTGAGCAGCACCTGACGGCGCGTGAACACCGCGGTGACCGTGCGGGCCTGATCGACGGTGACCTGACAGAGTCCCGTGCCGCTGCAGGCGCCGGTCCAGCCACTGAAGTTGCTCTCGCCGTCCGGGATGGCGGTGAGTGTGAGCGTCGTGCCGTTGGGCACGGTGGCGCTGCAGGTTCCGCTGTTGGAGCCGTTGGCGCGCAGGCAGCTGATGACACTGCCCGCGAACACCTGACCGTCACCCGTGCCCGTGGGCACGACGGTGATGACCGCCGGCGGATCGAACTGTGCGGTCACGTTGCGCTGCGTGCCGGTGATGGGCAGGATGCAGGTCGTGCCGACCTGACCCGCGCAGTCGCCGCCCCAGCCGCGGAAGGAGTTGCCCGAGAGCGCGGCCGCCGAGAGCGAGATGCTGGTGCCCTCGTTGAAGAGCGCCGTGCAGGCGCCCTGCCCACTGGATCCCACGAGATTGCAGGAGATGCCGGCGGGCGTGGAGGTGATGATGCCGCGTCCCTCGCCCGTGCCACGCACGGACACCGTGACCGGAGCCTCGAAGCGCGCGTTCACGGTGCGGTCACCACTCATGGTGACCTGACAGGTGGTGGCGGTGCTGCCCGAGCAGGCGTCACCACTCCAACCGCGGAAGATGCTCTGGCCGGCCGGTGTGACCGACAGCGTGACCACGGCGCCTTCGACAAAGGTGCCGCTGCAGGTGCCGGTGGTGGTGCCGCCCTGCGACACGCAGAGGATGCCACCCTGATCGGCGTTGATGGTGCCGAGACCCGAGCCACTGCCCGTGAGGCGCAGCGTGCGGAGCGCGCGGAACACGATGCCCACGTTGCGCGCCGCGTTCATGTTGACCGTGCAGGCCGCGCCCTGCGTGCCGGCGCAGTCACCTGCCCAGCCCACCAGCTCACTGCCCGAGGCCGGCGTGGCCGTGATGACCACCGACTGGTCGCCGGGGAAGGTGAAGCTGCAGGCGCCCGTGGCCTGCTGCCCGCTGATGGTGCAGTTGATGCCGGCCGGCGCCGAAGTGAGCGTGCCGCTGCCACTGAAGCCGGACGAGGCAACGGTAAGCACCTGCGGCTGCGGCACGACGCGCACGTCGACCGAGGCGTTGCGGTTGCCCACTTCGGCCACGATGCGCGTCACACCCGGTGCAACCGCAGTGACCACACCGGCCGCATTCACGGTGGCGACGCTGGGGGCGCTGCTGGTCCAGATGGGTGTGCGGCCGGTGACCGTCTGACCGGCACCGTTGGTGATCTGCGCCGTGAGGGCCATGGTGCGGGCCACTTCCACGCGCAGCGGCTGACCCGGCGCGACCACATTGGCCGGCGGCGCGGTGAGCGTGATGTTTGCAATGTCCGTGAGCGGAATGGGATCCGTGACGGTGTTGGTCTGGCCCGGGCGGAGCGAGAAGGGGCCAATGCGCTGACGATCCACGCTCAGGCCGTCGAGCAGCAGTTCGAGCTCGAGTTCGACCACACACTCATCGCTGGCCACTGCGCCGGAGAGGCCGGCACGATTGGCGTCACGCAGACAGTTGGCGAGGTCGAGCCCGATGGGCACCTGCTGACTGCCGGCTGCGGTGAGGGCGATGGTTTGCGTGGACAGCGGCACGGTGCCGCCAGCCGCGAGGAGATAGCGGGCGTTGACCCGCACCTGCGCGGTTTGCGCAGTGCTGGCCTGCACCGCCATGGAGAACGCAACGCGGGCCGGCTGGTCGGTACCCGGAGCGACGACATCGTTGTCGCCGGCGCAGGCACCGAGCAGCGCAGTCATGGCGCAGGCCGCGCCCACAGCGCTCCGGCGCAGTGCGCTGAGACGCAGGGTGCGCGTCATGCGGAGAGGAAACATGGTTGGCATGGGCGATTAGAACCGGGTCGCGATGACGAGACCCGCAGTGCCGCCAAAGAAGGCAGTCCGGGGTGCCGTGCCGGTGATGCGCGGACGAAGCTGACCGCCCTGCGCGCGGAGGTACGGCTGGATGGTGAAGGTGCCGGCGCGGTGCACAAGACCGAGTGTGCCGCCGCCGCTGATGACACCCGACGTGGCCAGGCCCTGATTGATGGCCAGACCGGAGTGCATGCGGCCGTCACCCGTGAAGAGCAGGTCGGTGGAACCCGAGATCGGAATGCTCGTGCGCAGACCGCCGTCGAAGTAATTGCCGCTGGTGCCGGCCACTTCGCGGCCGTCACGCTCGTAGCGCGTGCGGAAGCGGTTGGAGCCCCAGAGCACGAACTCGCGCACGCGCGGCACGGCAAACTGGATCTGCACATCGGTGGTGTAGATCGGACCCAGCGTGACCGTGGCCAGCGGTGCCGCGGCACTGCCGGCGGCCGGATTGCGCAGTTCGTCGTCGCTGAACACATCGACTGCGCCGGTGAGACTGACGCGATGTCCGCCGATGAGGCGATCGAGACCGAGGGAGCCGCGCACGACGTTGCCGGGCTGGAAGTCCACCGAGGGCGAACCCGCCGCGATGGCGGCAATGGGCTGATAGGTGCCGCGCAGTTCATACGAGCCACCGATGGCGACGGCCCAGCCGAGAATCTGCTTGGCGGCCACGAGACCGACGGTGCCACTGGGGCCCGCGCCAACGGGTGGTGTGCCGAGACCCAGCGCCGGTGCGGCAATGGCCCGCAGCACGGTGAGGTTGCTGTTGGTGAGCTCGGTCTTGCCGGTGGGCACATTGCCGCCGGCCGTGAAGGTGATGGCGTCGTTGAACAGCCGGCCCGTGGCGCGCACACGCACGTCGGTGGGGCCGTACAGGGTGGAGGTCGTGCGGGTGCCGGCCGAGCCGAGCTTGGGATCGAAGGTCAGACGGGCATAGGAGAATGCCGACTGCACATCCACGGTCCACGCGGTGCCGATGGGCAGGGCCAGACTGACGGGCACTGAGAACTGCTCGATACTGCGGAGGCGGATGGAATCCCGTCCGCCGACACCTGGCTGCTGAAAGCCGACGCCTCCGAAGGAGATGACGTCAGCGGTGGCGCCGGCGGCAATGATGCCGGTGCCGATGAGACGGTCCTGGGCCGAGAGAGCAGCCGGCAGGCCGAGCGCAAGAACGCAGCCGGCCAGCGCGCCGATGCCCCGGGCGTGAAGCGTAGGCGAGGTCATGGGCGGATGATGGTGATGATGACGGTGGCCTGCGCCGCCGGGAACGACGGATCGAGGGCCGAGCTCACGGCGCGCGACACGTTGGTGATGAGGTCAAGCGGCCGGTTGAGACGGTCCACCGTGCTGGAGATGGCTCCATCGAGCGGACGCACGCCGGGTACGAGCACCGGCGAGCCGGTGCCGATGGCGCCGATGGAGCGCACATCGAGTTCGCGGGTCCGGGCCTGGCGGAAGGACGGGTCGAGTCGCTGGGCCTCGCGGAAGGCCGCCGAGGCGCCGCGGAAGTCGCCGTCGTAGAAGCGCTGCACGCCCTTGCCGTAGGCCAGGAGGGCCGCGACGCTCTTGGTGGGCTGCTGCTCCACCTCGGCGCGTTCGGCCGGCGTGAGCACGACGCCGAGCGATTCGAACAGGCGCAGCACGAGGGCCTTTTCGGCAGCCAGGATTTCATTGAGCGGCGCACTGGCATCCACAGCCTGCGTGACGGTGGCGCGCTGCACGTCGCCGATGCGCGCACCCAGACGCAGGGTGTTGCCGCCGGGCATGGCCTGCACGGAGCCGAAGACCAGCTTTTCAGCGCTTACCAGCTTGCCCACGCGGGGCGCGGTGGCCGAGTCGACGCGGCCGGAGGCGGCGAGGTCGAGTTCACGCAGCACTTCGCCGAAGCGTGCCCGCTCCACCACGCGCACGGACTTGCTGCGCGAGAGGTCGGTGGAGACGAGGTCGGCCAGCGCAAAGGCCAGCGGCGTGAGCGTGGTGTCGTTGGTGGGCGCCGCGAAGGGCGGGACACCCACGGTGCCGCGGGCGCTGAGTCGGCCCGCTTCGCCGGCCAGTGCCTGGGCATCGGCGGCGGCAGGGGTGGGCGCCGGGTTGGCGCGCGGGCCGCTGCAGGCGGCCACGAGAACGGCGATTGCCGGGAGGGCTGGGGCGTACCAGGCGCGGGCGGTACGCGGATGCATGCGCGGCGGGCGCAGTCGCATTGGCAGCTTGGTGAGAGACAAGGTCGAGGGCCGACGTGCGTCGGCACCTGCGTGCACGCGATTCTTCAACCGGTGCATCGGTGCGAATGTGTGATATAGCCAGTGGAGAATCAAGCGAAGTGTGCGGGAAGTGCATAACCTTCCCGTAACCTCTGTCCGTTCGGAGATGCCATGCCGAGTTCCTTGCTGCGTTCCATGATGCGCTCTGTGCCCCCTGTGGCCGCCCGTGTGACACCGGTCACCATGGCGACGCTTGGCGCCGCGCTGCTGTTCGGCGCCTGCGCCACGAATCCGGTCACCGGACGGCGCGAGCTGTCCCTGGTGTCGGAGTCACAGGAAATCCAGATGGGCCGGCAGGCTTCACAGAACGATGTGCGCCGCGTGGGCGAACTGGCCGGCACGCCGGCGGATGCGCTGGTCAAGCGCATCGGCGTGCGCATGGCGGCGCAGTCGGAACGTCCGTCGCTGCCCTGGGAATTCCATCTGCTCGACGACGCGGCCGTGAATGCCTTCGCCTATCCGGGTGGATTCATCTTTGTCACGCGTGGACTGCTCACGCACCTGAACAGCGAGGCCGAGTTGGCGGAAGTCATCGGCCACGAGATCGGGCACGTGACGGCCAAGCATTCGGTGGCGCAAATGAGCCAGGCGCAGCTGGCGCAGATCGGTCTGGTGGGCGCGAGCATCTTTTCGTCCACCGTGGCCAAGTACGGCGATGTGTTGGGCACAGGCGCGTCGTTGTTGTTCCTCAAGTTCGGGCGTGACGACGAGCTGCAGTCGGATGCGCTGGGCTTCAAGTACTCGCTGGCCCTCAAGTACGATGTGCGCGAATCACCCAAGGTGTTCACCACGCTGGGTCGCCTGAGCGGCGGTGCGGGACGCATTCCCGAGTGGCAGAGCACGCACCCGGACCCGGGCAATCGCGTGCAGCGCGCCGAGCAGCGCATCGCGGCCACACCACCCGCGCAGCTCGAGGGGCTGACGGTGAATCGCGAGAGCTACCTCAGACTGCTCGACGGCATGGTGTTCGGGGAGAATCCGCGGCAGGGCTATTTCAAGGGCGCCCGTTTTCTGCACCCGGACCTGCAATTCCAGCTCGATTTTCCGGCAAACTGGCGCACGGCCAATCAGCCCGATGCCGTGGTGGCACTGAGCCCCGATCAGCAGGCGCAGCTGGTATTGCAGCTGGCAGAGGGCACACCGGCGGCAGCGGTGTCGCGCTTCGTGCAGCAGCAGGGCATCACCGTCAAACAGACCTCGCAGACATCAGTGAATGGTCTGCCCTCGGCGCAGGCCAGCTTCGATGCGCAGACCGAGTCGGGTGTGCTGAACGGACTGGTGGTGGGCGTGGCGCATCGCAATCAGACCTACCTGATGCTGGGGCTCACGGTGCCGGCGGTGGCGGCGCAGCGTGGCCCTGAGCTCGACGCGTCCATGCGTTCATTCCGCCCGGTGACCGATCAGGCCGTGCTCGGGGTGCAGCCGGCCAAGGTGCAACTGGTCACGCTGCCGCAGCGCATGACGGCGCAGGACTTCGTGCAGCGTTATCCGAGCAGCATCCCGGCCGAGCAGGTCTACATCATCAACGGCGTGGAGGCCGCCACCGCGCTGCCGACGGGGACGTTGATGAAGCGTGTGGTGGGTGGCGTGAAGCCGTAAGCGGCACGGTGTGCGCCCGTCACCCGGAGGTGACGTGCTGATGGTGCGGAGCCCGCAGCGCGGCGCGCAGCAGCAGCGTGCCCAGCACACACACCGCGGCGCCCACCACAAAGGGCCAGGTGAGTCCGGCCAGCTGGGCCACGCCGCTGGCCACCATGGGGCCCACCACACGGCCGAGGGAGGCGGCGCCCTGATGGGCACCCAGCACCCCGCCACGTTCGTGCGGCTCGGCGGCAGCGGCCACGAGACCGCTCATGCTGGGATTGAAGCAGGCCGACCCCACGGCAAACAGGGACAGCGTGGCGCAGAGCCAGAACACTGACTGCGCCAGCGGAATGCCGGCGAGGCCCAGGGCAATCATGACCGTGCCGAACTGCGCGAGAGCCGGAGCACCGAAGCGCTGGGTGAGCCGGCCAATGACCCCGGCCTGAATGGACACGGAAATGGCGCCCGTAATGCCATAAACCCAGCCCAGGGTTCGCGGCCCGATGCCCAGTCGTTCGGCGCCAAACAACGCCATGGTGCTCTGGAAGATGGCCACGGCCGCCACCACGATGAGCGTTGCAAAGAGCAGGTCGCGCAGAATGGGGCGACGGAAATAGGCGGAGAGCGGCTGACGCGAGCTGGTCTTGCTGCGCCGCGCCTCGGGCGCCAGGGATTCGGGCAGGCGAAAGACCGTGAGCACGAAGGCCAGCAGGGACAGCAGGGCGGCGGCATGCGCCACGCGCCCCATGGAGGAGCCGTCGTCCGCATTGCCGGCCAGCAGGCCGCCCAGGGCCGGGCCGAGAATGAAGCCCATGCCGAAGGCCGAGCCGAGTAGGCCGAGCGCCTTGGGGCGCGTGGCGTCGGTGGTGATGTCGGTGGTGTAAGCGTAGGCCGTGGAGATGTTGCCCGCCGCGAGCCCGGAGATGATGCGCGAGATGGCGAGCGTGAGCCCGGTGTCGGCGTAGGCCAGCATCCAAGAGGCGGCCGCGTTGGCCAACAGGGTGGCCAGCAACACGGGGCGTCGGCCGATGCGATCGGACAGCCCGCCCCAGAGGGGTGCGCCGACCAGTTGCCCCACCGAGTAGAGCCCGAGGAAGAAGATGACCGACGACGGCGCCACCCCGATGCGCTCCGCGTAGAACGGGAACACCGGGATGATCATGCCGAAGCCGATCAGGTCGAGAAAAACGACGAGGAAAAGCGTGAACACGGGCGGAGGGGTGGCTGAGGCGAGCGTAAGCGCGAAGATTGGGGCATGACCTCCGCTCCCGGCAGTCCCGATCCCGCGCGTTCGGCGCAAATTCTCGACGACCTGCAGGATGCGGTGCAGCGCATGCATGTGCTGGCCAAGTCACCTCGGGTGGTCGTGGCAGCCGGCTCGCGCCATGAGGGTGCGCGCCCCATGGCCTGGCAGGTGCTGTTTGAGCGCAGCCTGGGTCCCGGGCATCCGGCCGTGGTATACCGCGGCGGCAGCGCCACCACTCTGCCACGGGTGCTGATGGACGGCTTTGACTCCGAGCCAACGCTGGCGCCCGACTGGGCGGTTTCCCGATTGGGCGATGCGATGCGTGCCGGGCCCGTGGTGCAGGTGTTTCGCGCCGACCGTCTGCCCGATGATGTGAGTCGCGCGCTGGTGGGCGTGCTGGTGTTCGAGGAGGATGGGCTCACGTTGGCCGGAGCACGGGCCGTGACGCAGGAACTCGGTCTCTCCTGAGGCGTGATGCCCGAGCTTAGCGCGGCGGCGGTCAAAGCCGGACGCGTCCCACGCGAACTGCGCGCGTGGAAGGCACTGCGTGTGGCGCGGCAATTGCCGCAGGGTGTGTCCGACCCGGCGTTTCGTGCCCTCGTGCAACGCATTGATGGCGGACCAATGCATGCGAGTCCGCCGCTGGCGCTCTACGCCGATGGCGAGGCGGCATTTGCGCGCATGGGCGAAGCCATTGCCTCGGCCACGCGCGAGGTGCTGGTGGAGACCTACATCCTGCGCGACGATCGCATTGGCGAAGCGGTGCAGACGGCGCTACTGGCCTGTGCAGCGCGTGGCGTGCGTGTGTGTGTGCTGGCTGACGCGGTGGGGTCGTTCACGACGCGCGAGCGCTTCTGGGATCGGCTCACCGCAGGCGGTGTGGCCGTGCGGCACTTTCATCGCTTCTGGCATCATCCGCTCGAGGCACTGCGCCGCGATCATCGCAAGCTGCTGGTGGTGGATCGACGCGTGGCGTTCACCGGCGGCATGAACATCGCCGAAGAGTACGGGTCGAGTATCCGGCGGCACCATGACGCGTGGCGTGATTCGGCGGTCGAGCTGCGTGGGACGGTGGCCGAAGAGCTGGCGGCGGTGTTTGCCGAGGGCTGGGACCGTGCGCGCGGTGAACCGCTGCCCGGTCTCGAGTACGTGAGCTGGGCCGATGGCGTGGTGCACGGTCCGCCGCGTGTCGAGCGGCCGTTCAGTGCGCGGGCGCTGAGTGCACGCGTGCAATGGCAGGTGCAGAGCCGTCTGGCGCGGCGGTTGGCGCGTCGTCGTGATCGGACACGGGGCCGACTGGTGCGGCGTCCGCTGGGTGAGACGGGCACACCAGACGGTGACGAGCCGTCGGTGCTGGTGCTCGATCCTCGTCCGGGTCGGGCGCAGCGCGAGACGCTCACCATTCTCGCGGCGCTGGTGGGTGGCGCGCGCAAGCGGCTGTGGATTACGACACCGTACTTCGCGCCACCCACGCGGGCGCTGCGCATGCTGGCGGCCGCGGCCGCGCGCGGTGTGGATGTGCGGCTGCTCTTGCCCAGTGCGCGCACCGATGTGCCGCTGGTGCGGCACGCGGCGCATGGCGCCTATGGCATGCTGCTCAAGCGGGGGGTGCGCATTTACGAATATGCGGCGGCCACGCTGCACGCCAAAACGCTGGTGGTGGACGACGTCGTGGGACTGATTGGGTCGTCCAACCTGGATTTTCGATCGTTCTGGCTGAATGCGGAGTGCAATGTGCTGGCGTTCGACGAGGGATTTGCGGGTGAACTGGCGGAGGATTTTCTGGAGGATGTGGCGGACAGTGTGGAGGTTGTCGCTTCGGACTGGGAGGCGCGGGGCCTGGGACACAAGCTGCTGGACGCGGGGGCGCGGGCCATGCGGTGGGCGCTGTAGTCCGTGTTGTGTGCGGGAATCCCTGACGATTGGCGTGTCTCTCCCCGATAGAGGAAGGGCTGGAAAAGTGCGACCCTCTGCACTGTGTCGCGTGTCGGGGGTCAAGACGCCGAAGGCAGGTGGTGGACCCGACGCGCCAACTGGTGTGCTGCACCAGGAGGGTTGTCCATGTCCGTCATTCAGCGTGCTGCCGTGCGTTCGTCCTCTCCTTTGGCCACCGCCGTCGGTGGTCCCATTCTCGTGGCCAGTGACGGCACGTCGGTTTCCAGCGACGCGCTGTTCAATGCCGCGCGGCTGGCGGCGCGTGCGTATGGGGGCGAGATCGCCATCCTTGGTGTGAGCGAGCCCGTGCCGGGTGTGGCGGCGGGTGTGGATGTGTTGCCGGTGCCGCCGGCGCTGGACGAGGTGCGGCGGCAGCATCTGCTGGACGACCTGCGCCGGGAGGTGTCGGTGTCGGCGTCGGGCGACCCGGCCTGGCCGGTTCATGCGCTGATCGGTTCGCCGGCACGCACACTGGCCATGGCCGCCGATCAGCAGCATGCCACGGTCATCGTGATGGGCATCGGGCGGCACAATCCGCTCGACCGACTGTTCGGCACGGAGACCACGCTGGCCACGCTGCGCGAGTCGCGGGTGCCGATTCTGGCGGTGGGCCCGACGTTTCCGTCGCAGCCGGTGCGCGCCGTGGTGGGGCTCGACTTCAGTGTGGCCAGTGTGCAGGCCGCGCACATGGCGCTGCAGTTGCTGCCACCGGGCGGGCAACTCACGCTGGTGCATGTGCGGCCGCGTTTTGAACACCCGTCGTCGGAGTGGGCAGCCTGGGATGCCGACTACGGGCGCACGTTGCCGCCGCTGTTCGAGCAGGTGCGCGCGCAGCTCGATGTGCCGGACCACGTGCTGGTGGAGACGGTCACGCTGCGCGGTGATCCGGCCCCGAGTCTGCTGGCCTACGCGCAGCAGGTGAACGCCGAGCTGCTGGCGGTGGGCACGCAGCGGCACAGCCTCTACGAGCGCATCCTGGTGGGCAGTGTGGCCACGAAGGTGCTGCGGACGGCGAAGATCGGCGTGCTGGCGGTGCCGGGGAAGGAGTAGGGGGCGGGGGCGTTACGCGAGCAACAGCCGACGCCCTTTCGGTTCCGGCACGGTGCGGACTTGGCGGACCTGGTAGACCTTCGCCTTCTCGCCATCTCGCTGAAGGTTGATGAGCTCCTCAACTCCGGCGCGCTGAAAGACATGGTGACTACCACGCGTACGCTCAGTGAAGCCCAGCCTGCGCAAGAGGGCGCAAAGCGCCTCGAAGCCAACATTTGTGTCGGCGCGACCACCGAGGATCTGTACGAGCAGCCTGCCATGCCTCCCCATGCCAATATAGATAGCTTCCGGCAGACCGCACAGCCACGTCAGCTGGGGACCACGGCCGGCGATTGAATGCGCGGCGTTCGGGACATACTCTGCCAACGTGGTGTAACTCAAAACGAAACGCCTGGCAGACCGCTTCGTCTGCGAGCGATGCGCCGTATCGGACCATGTGTTGCGGGGAGTGCTGGCCATGAGACAAGCGGGTACACGGCGCTGGAATTCTTGCCGATTGGTGTTGCTGGTTGGTGGGCTCTTGGTGATGTCGCCCGTGGTGCCGCCTTTGGTAGCGCAGGCGCCGGACGATGGTAGCGCCGAAACGGCTGGCGAAGCGCGACGTCGGATTCAGCAGATGTTGCTCGACGAGCTGCTCGCACAGCGGAAGGCGTGGCAGGAGCACGAGAAGCGTGTCAATCTCCGGCCTGAGAACTTGCGGCAGCCGGCATACTACTATCAAGTGGCGATGGGGCATTGCCATGACTCGCTGCCTCATCAGATTCCCAAAGGCGCCAGTGACTATGGGCGTCCTCCGATCTTTCGGCCCGCGACGCTAGTTCACAGCCGCACCACGCCCATCGTTGCGTTTTGTCCTGTTTTCGAGTTGCTGAACGGTCGCTCGAGTCGGCCAGAGGCATCAGCTGTACACGATTCACCCGCCCTCAAGTTCACTTCGAGCCTGGTCGATCAACTCGAGCGGGCAAGCGTTCGCTTTCCAAACTCGCGGTGGTTTGCTGAGCAGGCGGTGCGTGTCATGACGGAGAATGATCAATTCGATCGCGCGCTCACCGTCGCAAGGTCGGCTTGTGATGGTAATGGGACGTGGTGTCGACTTATGCAGGCCTATGTCCTGCATTCCTCCGGAAGTGTCCTGTCTGCTGATTCTTTGATTGACGCAATGTTAAGGGACGTCACGGTTTCCCATGAGCTCCCGTGGTTCTCAGCTCAGGCGCTCTTGGATTCGAGTGGGGCTGCATCATACCGGAACGTGAATATCAATCAGAGGCTGCTGCTCGACTCCACCTTCTGGTGGCTGGCTACGCCGTTTCTGAGCGACGCAGGCAACGCACGTCTTACTGAGCACGTCGCTCGGGTAGTACGCAATCAGTTGAACATAGGGCTCCCGTTCGAAGCGAAGCACGCCTTACGCTTGGAGCGTGGTGCCGATGCGCTGTTGGAAACTCGGGTACGCTACGGATTTCCATCTCATCAACTGTGGGTCGGTGAGAACGAGGACGCCGCACACTTCTCTGCATACCTTCGGCGCCGCTACGACCCGCCGTATTCCGCGATGGAGTACAGCCGCGACAACGCGGCCGTCGCGCCGACGTGGGCGCAGGTGCTGGACCCACTGAGCCTAACCGACAGCAGCGTGGCGCTGAGCGCGCCGCGCGATGCGACGGTGGACACGTGGTGGCCGCACGAGTTCTTCCTGCATCCGCGTGGGCGCATCGTGCATCTGCCGGCCAGCCAGCGGGTGTGGCTGCGCCGCGATGATCACGCCGTGCTGGTGGCGGCCACCACGGTGGCCGGCGGGGAGCTCGATGCGCTGCCACGCGCTCCGGTGCGCGTGGTGCTGGCGCATTCGGCGGGCCCGGCGGCCGTCACGCAGCGCACGACGCAGACGGCGCAGCCGGGCGAGCGGGTGGTGTTGCAGCAGCGCATTTCGCGACCGGGCCTCGTGGGTTTTGAAATTCTGGCCGATTCGGGCGGCCTGGCGGGCGCGCGCTCGCGCGTGGGCGTGCGTGAGGTGCCCACGCTGGCCGCGCTCGGGCCCGGCACCTGCGCGCTCACCGAGCCCGCGCTGCTGGATGGCGCGGTGGCCGTGGATCCAAACGCGCCGTTTGCCGGCCTGCTGGGCAGCACCACGCTCGATCGCCCGACGCGCATGGGCGTGGCCTGGGAGAGCTACGGCTTCGCGCCCAGCGACACGGTGTCGGTGGCGGTGCGACTGGCATCGGCCGATGCCCTGAGTGCCCTGCGCCGAGCGGGCATGGCCCTGCGCGTGGCTGATGATCCACGCGTGAGCGTGACGATGCAGTGGCAGGAGCCGGACCCGGCGCGCGCAGGTACCGTGGTGCCCGGTACGCGCCCCATTGTGTCCCGCGCTGTGATGCTGGACGTGCGGCAACTGCGGCGCGGCAGTTACGTGCTGGAGGTGGAGATGCAGAGCGCGCGTTGTGGTACCGTGACCAGCCAGCGTGAGCTTACGGTGCAGCGATAACTCAGAACACCCGCACGTTGATGTAGCGCCGCGGATTCTTCTTGATGTCGGCGATGAGCACGCGCAGCTCACGCACCAGCGAGTCGCTCTGCTGATACAGCGCCGGATCGTTGAGCATGAGACCGATGGTGCCGTCACGGCTGTTGGCCTTGGCGAACACGGTGTCGGCCCGCGCCACGGCGCGCGACAGTTGCGACTCGGCGCGGTCGAGGCGCGCGGTGATGTCGCGCAGTGAGGCCGTGGTGGCGGCGAGTTCTTTGGCAGCGCTCTGCGTGTTGCCCACGATGGCCTGGATTTCGCCGCGGCTGGTGGCGGAGTCGAGACGCGAGGAGAATGCGTTGAGCTTGAACGCCGCCGTGTTTACGGTCTCAAGGCCAGACTGCACGTCGGTGCTGATGCGATCGAGATTGCGCGACTGCACCTTGATGGTGCGCGCCAGCTCCGTGGACAGCTCAGCCACGTTACGAATGGACGCACGCAGTTCCTTGGCCGCCTCGTCGTCGAAGGCCACCTGCACCCGCTCGGCTACCTTGGCCACGTCGCCGGAGATACGGCCGGCCACAGCCGTGAGCTGCGCAATGTCGGGCAGCACGGCACCCGCCAAGGTGTCGCTGGTCGTGCGGGCTTCGGCAATGGCGGCACGCAGTTCGCGGTCGTTGGGAATGCCGTCGCGTGACATGACGGTGGCCTGCCACTCGCCGAAGAGACTGGAGGCGGCGAGCAGCACGATGGGATCGTCGGGCAGGTCCACACTGCGGTCTATTCCCAACTTGAGCACCACCCAGTTGTTGTCGCCCAGGGCAATGGCTTCCACGCGGCCAGCGCGCACGCCGCGAATGACGACGGGATTGCCAAGCGACACACCGCCCACGTCGCGCGAGCGCACGGTGAGATGGCGCGTGCGGCCACCCAGGTCGGCCTGCTTGAGCCAGAGCGTGCCACCGATGAGCACGACGGTGATCACAATGACCGTGAGGCCCACGACAAAATCGCTGATGCGTTTTGGAGAGGTCATCGCAGGGAACGGTTGGTGAGCCAGACGAGGGCCCAGAACGCGTCGAGCACGAGAATCATGACGGCGGAAATGACGACGGCGCGTGTGGCACTGCGGCCCACACCCTGCGCGCCACCCATGGTGGTGAGCCCCGCACGGCAGCCAATGAGCGCCACGGCGGCTCCGAAGCTTGCAGACTTGACGAGACCGTAGCGCACGTCGAAGTCCTGGAAGAAAATGCGCACGCCCTTGAGAAACTGTGGCGTGGAGAGATCGAGCAGCGACAACGACGCCAGCCAGCCCGAGATCAGTCCCACGACCATGGCCACGCCCACTACCATGGGAAACATGAGTGCCGAGGCCAGCACGCGTGGCACGACGAGATGACTCATGGGGTCGAAGGTGAGCGTCTCGAGTGCGTCGATCTGCTCCGTGACACGCATGGTGCCCAGCTCGGCGGCAATGTTGGCCCCCACACGGCCCGCCAGTGCGAGGCCCGTGAGCACCGGCGCGAGTTCGAGCGTGACGGTCTTCTGCACGAGGGTACCGACGAAGTACGGCGGCACCATGTCTCCCACACTGTAGCTGGCAAGCAGTGCGAGCACGATACCCGTGAAGAGCGCAATGAAAATGCCGATGGGTAGTGACCCCACACCCAGTGTGCGTGCGTGGGTGGAGAACTCGGGTACCCACTCACGTGTCTCGCGCATCGCGCGCAACACTTCGCCCGTGAAGTGCGCGCCGGCGCCCACGGGTTCGAGCAGACGTCGTGTCAGACGTCCTACGTTGCTGATGCCCCGCGTGACGGCCGTGCTCATGGCCATCCCAGCGCGAGACCGAGCACCAGCCCCACGGCCAGCACGGCCAGTCCACCGGCCACATGCAGGCGGTAGCGCGCGCCACCAAGCACAAGCGCCATGCTGCCCTTGAGCACCGTGTTGGACAGCACGCCAATACCCATGGCCGCTGCGGCCACCGGCACCTGCTCCGGCACACTGCCGTAGCGCGCCATGGACACGGTCAGCGCGTCGACGTCGGTGAGGCCCAGCAGTGTGGCCGACGCGAGCACACCGGTTTCGCCGGCGGCGCGCTGCACCCAGGCAATGGCAAAGAGCACCACCTGAAAGGCAACCGCCATCTGCAGCGATGACCAGAGGCCGAGCGGGTTCTGTCCTAGCGCGGCATCAACCCCGTCACGGGAGGCGGCCGCACCAGGGCGTGTACTGCGCTCACGCCACAGGACAAAGGCAATGAGCGAGAGCCCGGCCACAAAGGACGGTCCGAGGATGGTGATGGCGGCCAGACCCACGGCGGGCTGCAGCATGGCGGAGATGACGAGCACGCGTGGCACGAGTACGGTGCAGGCGGCCACCACGCCGAGCGCGAGGGGCAGCGCGAGGGATTCGTCGTCGCGACTGCGGCGACTGAAGGTGAGGGTGACGGCAGTTGACGACACGAGTCCGCCGAGCAGACCGGTGACGGCCAGGCCCCGGGTTTCGCCTATGACGCGGCGCGCGATGTAGCCGGCAAAGTTGAGCGCCGAGAACACGAGCACGACGATCCAGAGCTGCCGCGGACGGAAGGCGTCGTAGGGTCCGAAGGCGCCGTCGGGAATGAGGGGCAGGACAATGAGCGCCAGCACAGCAAACTGCAGGGCGGCGCGCATTTCGGTGGGCGCGACCTTGGCGAGGATCTCCTGGAGCTTGGACTTTTCGGCCAGCAGAAGTACCACGAGGGCCGCGGCGGCGCTGGCCATGGTGCGGAAGCCGAGGCCCGCGGTGGTTCCCATGGCCACCACCACGAGGGCCACGACTTCGGTGGTGCTGTCGGGGGTGGTGCCGGGCCGCTGCATGGCGGCGCGATAGGCGGCTACCACAAACAACATGGCGCCGCCGATCAGGACGGCCGCGATCAGGGCGTAGTCCAGACGGAGGAACCAGCCGGCAAACCCGCCAACCAGCCCGAGCAGGGCAAAGGTGCGGGCGCCGCCAAAGCGGCCGTCCGGGCCGTGGGTGTGACCGGACCATTCCCGTTCAATGCCGACGGCGAGTCCGATCAGCACGGCGGTGAATAAATGCCCGGCGATTGCGAGGTCCAGCATACCTTGCAAACTACAGTCGGGGTTTGGAGAAAAGCGTAAGGGGAATGACGTAAGGTGTGGGGCGGGAAGAAACGGCGGGCGAAACTGCGGTCGGGGTCTTGGCAGGGGTCGGGGTCGGGGTCTGGGTCGGGGTCGGGGTCGGGGTCTGGGTCGGGGTCGGGGTCTGGGCTATCCTTTTATCCGGATAGTCGGATATATTCCGCCGCATGACCGCGCCCCGGCTGCCCATCCACGACCACATGACCGAGTTGGCCGACCCTACGCGGGGTCGGCTGCTGGCGGCGTTGGAGCGGCAGGAGCTCACGGTGGGCGAGCTGGCGCTGGCACTGCAGCTGCCGCAGAGCACCGTGAGCCGTCACCTCAAGATCCTGCTCGATCAGGGCTGGGTGGCCTCACGGGCCGAGGGGGCGAGCCGCTGGTATCGCCGGCATCCGGCGCTCAATGCGCGCATGCAGGCGCTGTGGACGCTGGTGCATGAGGCCTTTGTGCACACGCCGGTGGCGCTGCAGGATGCGGCGCGCCTGGATGCTGTGGTACAGGCGCGGCGCAGCACCACGCAGTCGTTCTTTGCCAGTGCGAGCGCCGAGTGGGATGCGCTCCGCACCGAGATGTTTGGTGCGCGCGCGGACCTGAGTGCGCTGCTGGCCCTGCTCGACCCTGCGTGGGTGGTGGGCGACTTGGGCTGCGGCACCGGCGCGTTGAGTGCCGCGCTCGCCCCGCATGTGCAGACGGTGCACGCGGTGGACGCGTCGCCGGCCATGCTGTCGGCCGCCGGTGCGCGACTGGCGGGTTTGCAGAACGTGCAGGTGCACGAGGGCGCACTGGAAGCGCTTCCGCTCGACGATGACGTGCTCGATGTGGCGGTGCTGATGCTGGTACTGCATCACGTGCCGGACCCGCTGCGTGCGCTGCGCGAAGTGCAGCGTGTGCTGCGGCCCGCCGGGCGTGTGCTCATTGCCGACATGCGTCCGCATGCGCAGGAGCGATACCGGGAAACCATGGGCCACATGTGGCTGGGTTTCTCCGAGCAGGAGTTGCAGCGCTGGTTGCACGAAGCCGGCTTTGAGGTCGTTCGCTACACGGCATTGCCGGTTGATGCGGCGGCCAGTGGGCCGGCGATGTTCAGTTGTACGGCACTAGCGGTACCGGCGCCGAGTCTGGTGCTGGCGTGATGGTTTGGCTTTTTCACTGATCAGTTTCGGGTTCTGAGTTCAGGTTTCGAGTCTTGAGTAACTCGAGACTCCGAACTTGAACCCAATACCCGGAACTGATCGGTTCAGCAGTGTCTTCAGCAGTCACCACGTTCCACTCCACTTTCGCACATATGTCCACTTCCGTCATGACCGAACACGGCGTCGCGCTGCTGACGTCACTCGACCGTCCCGCCTTTGCCGTGCGCGATCTCTCGCTCGCGGAGTGGGGTCGCAAGGAAATCCGTCTCGCCGAGCAGGAGATGCCGGGCCTGATGGCGCTGCGCGCGGAGTACGGCGCGTCGCAGCCGCTCAAGGGTGCGAAGATCATGGGCTCGCTGCACATGACGGTGCAGACGGCGGTGCTCATCGAGACGCTCACCGCACTCGGCGCTGACGTGCGCTGGGTGTCGTGCAACATCTTCTCCACGCAGGATCATGCGGCGGCGGCCGTAGCCGTGGGCCCGCAGGGCACGGTGGACAACCCCAAGGGCACGCCGGTGTTTGCGTGGAAGGGTGAGACGCTCGAGGAATACTGGTGGTGCACGGAGCAGGCTCTGATGTGGCCGGACGGCACGGGTCCCAACCTGCTGCTGGATGACGGCGGCGACGCCACGCTGCTGGTGCACAAGGGCGCCGAGTACGAGAAGACGGGCACGGTGCCGGCGTTCGACAGCGACAACGAGCCGGAAGAGTGGGGCGTGATTCTCGACCTGCTGCGCGCGGAGCAGCAGAAGAACCCGGGCCGCTGGACCAAGGTGCTGGCGGGCATTCGTGGCGTGTCGGAAGAGACCACCACGGGTGTGCACCGTCTCTACGAGATGGAGAAGGCCGGCACGCTGGCCTTCCCGGCCATCAACGTGAACGACGCCGTCACCAAGTCCAAGTTCGACAACCTGTATGGTTGCCGTCACTCGGTGGTGGACGGTCTCAATCGCGCGACCGACGTGATGCTGGCCGGCAAGATCGTGGTGGTGCTCGGCTACGGTGACGTGGGCAAGGGTTGCGCGCAGGCGCTCAAGGGTCAGGGCGCGCGCGTGGTCATCACGGAAATCGACCCCATCTGCGCGCTGCAGGCGGCGCTCGAGGGGTATCAGGTGACGACGCTCGAAGACATCGTCGAGCAGGCGGACATCTTCGTGTCGGCCACGGGCAACAAGAACGTCATCACCGTGGAGCACATGAGCCGCATGAAGGACAAGGCCATCGTGTCCAACATCGGCCACTTCGACAACGAGATCGACATGGCCGGTCTCAAGAAGGTCGAAGGCATGAAGCGCATCAACATCAAGCCGCAGTACGACGAGTTCGTGCTGCCGAACGGGCGCTCCATTCTGGTGCTGGCCGAAGGCCGTCTCATGAACCTGGGCTGCGCCACGGGCCACCCGAGCTTCGTGATGAGCGCGAGCTTCAGCAATCAGGTGCTGGCGCAGCTCGAGCTGCACGCGCGGGCGGAGTCGTACGAGAAGAAGGTGTACACGCTGCCCAAGCACCTCGACGAGAAGGTGGCGCGGCTGCACCTCGACAAGCTGGGCGTGAAGCTGACCACGCTGACGCCGGATCAGGCGAGCTACATTGGCGTGGATGTGAACGGGCCGTACAAGGCCGCCCACTACAAGTACTGAACCAAAGAGTGGCGTAAGGTGTGACCGCGTAAGGTGGGACTGCGGGAAGGGACTGCAAGCGGTTGCACCGCGGGAACTGCGGGAACTGCGGGAACTGCGGGAACTGCGGGAACTGCGGGAACTGCGGGAACTGCGGGAACGGGACGGGGCAGGGAACTGCCCCGTGCCAGGTGGGTAGGTGGGACAAAACTCCCGTGCTGGTGGGTTCCCTCGACTTGGGGTGCACAATGCGTGTCACGCGACGGCGCGTGGTGGACCTGTCCGCTGTCCTCGCAATGAGCTGGGCAGGGGCGCCGCTTGGGGCGCAGGTCCGATTGTCCGGTGTGGTCTTTGACAGTGTGGCGGGCAAGTCGCTGGCGTCGGCGTTCGTGCAGGTGGCGATGGTGTCCGATCCGAGCGTGAGTCGCTCGGTGCGCGCCGACGATAAGGGCCGCTTCCGCGTGGACAGTCTGCAGGCGGGCAGTTGGATGCTGGCGGCCATGCATCCCCGCATCGACTCGCTGGGCATCGAACAGCTGGCGCGGGTGGTGAGCGTGAGTGCGCGCGGTGAGCAGCGGATCACGCTGGCCGTTCCGTCGGCGCGGCGTCTGGTGCGTGAAGCCTGCGGGGACAGCGCCACCGGCGATGGCACGGGCTATCTGCACGGCCGCCTGCGTCGCATGCCGGGCACGTCCGACCCGGCGCAGTTGGGTGTGGTGGAGGTGCGTTGGGTGGACATGCTGGTGTCGGTGACCAAGGGCGTCGGCGTGACCCGGGTGCCCAAGCGCGAAGTCATGCCGGCCGGAGCGGATGGGGCCTTTACCGTGTGCGGGTTGCCGCCCGGTGGCACGGTGCGTGTGCGCGGATTTGCCGGCCGCGATTCGACCGGCATCGTGGAGCTGGTGGTGCCGGAGCACGGCATCGCGCGTCAGGATCTCGCGGTCGGCGCCGTCACGCACGTGTCCGTGGACTCGCAGCTGGTGCGAAGGGGACTGGGCACGCTGCGTGGACGGGTGACGGGACCTGGTGGTGCGCCGCTGCCCAATGTGGCGGTCATCGTGTGGGGCGCCGAGTCGCCTGCGCGCAGCGATTCGGCGGGCTACTGGCAATTGCGGCAACTGCCGACGGGCACGCATACTGTCGAAACGCGTGCCCTCGGCTATCAGCCCGAGCGGCAGATCGTGGACATCGGTGACGCGACCGCAGGCAACGAGCTGCTGATGACGCTGCATCGCACGGTCACGCTGGACACGGTGCGCACACGCGCGCTGCGTGCGTCGCTGTTCGAACCCACCATCCGCGCGTTCGAGAAGCGTCGGCAGATTGGCATCGGCACCTATCGTGGGCCCGAGGAGATCGATCGGATCATGCCGTTCGAGGCCGCGCACCTGTTCGGGACTATTCCCGGTGTGCGGATTGTGCCGTCGATGGAGAAGAGCCTCATGATGGGCAACAAGATCCTGATGCGCGGCGGCAGCACGGGCGAACCGTGCGCGCCGGATCTCGTGGTTGATCGCATGCGCATCAACGGTGACGTGCACGAAGGATTGATTGACAACTGGGTACTGTTTACCCAGGTCCGTGCGGTGGAAGTGTATCAGGCGCTCACCGGCACGCCACCAGAGTTTCTCCGTGTCGGCAATCAGTGCGGCACGATTGTCATTTGGACTGGGCGCAGATAGCACGAACCATACGACACGCCAAAAACGAAACCACAGGAGTGGCAGCTGCCATCCTGTGGTTTCGTTTCAATCCGTGTGTTCGGTGGTAATCAGTTTACGGCCCGCCGCGCGTGATGGACACGTTGCCGCCGCCCGGCTCGCCGCCCACGCGCGGCCGGTTGTGGCGCAGTGGGACCGGGTAGCCAAAGCGCCACTGTGCGTTCTCGCGACGCTCCTTGGGCACACTGGCGATGTTCTGGATCATGGGCAGCAGATCGCGCTGCTGCGGATTGAGCACGGGCACCGCGGTGTCCACCTGCGCCCAGAACAGCTTCCAGTAGGCGCGCGTGGTGGCCTGCACGCTGTCGAGTGCCGCCTTGCCGGCCACGCCGTCTGGCTGCTCGGCCAGAAAGCGCGCCAGCGGATAGTAGAGATCGCGCGCCTGCGCGCTGAACACCGAGTCGGTGCGCAGCAGGCGATTGATCTGCTCGCGCGTGAGGAAGAGCGAGTCGCTCTCGGCCAGCAGCAGGCGGTGAATGTTGGAGGTCTGCTGCAGGTAGAGATCGGCAATGGAATCCACGCCACGCCGCGTCCAGCCGCGGCGGTCGGGCGTACGCACCGGCTCGATGGCCCGACGCAGCTGCTGCAGGTCGTAGGGCACGGACAGGTCCATGGTCACGTCGAGCACCACGCGGAACGGGGTGCGTGAGAGCGTGCGGAAGGCGCGCGTGTCGCCGAAGCGCGGATTGACGTCGTAACGGAAACGCTGCGATGCCGCATCGAAGCCCCGCGGAATGAGCAGCGTGGGATCGGGCAGGGCCTGCGCACCCCAACCCTTGAGACCATCGGCGCCGTTCACCAGCTGATCGACACCGGCCAACGGATTCTCGAACACCACGTTGACGCTGGCGTTGCGTCCCCGAATGCGTCCGATGTTGGGCTGCAACATGAGATTCATGCTCTGCGTCCACGGCCCGCGGCAGCTCATGCGGCCCGCCACGCGACCGAGCTGGGACTCGAGGCAGTTGCGCACGTTGGATGGCGCCGAGGCCAGCAGCGCCTGCATCTGCGCGGCCGTGGCCGCGTCGCCGCCCGACGTGGTGGGGATGAAGGCACGGTCACCGCTGCGTCCGTCGCCGTCCACATCACCACGCACGATGGGGGTGAATGGCAACCCACTCTGAATGCGTGTGAACAGCGTGAGCGCGCCGACCCTCGGAATGTTGGCGCCGGCCTGCACCACGAAGGCGTGCCGCGCATCGTTCACGCCAGCCGCCCACTCCTTGAGCGTCGGATCACCGAAGTTGGCGCCATCAAAACCGCGATACTGTCGGCGCACCTCCTGCAACGTGTAGCCGAAGGTGAACATGACCGGTGGCGGACCGGCTGCACCACGGAAGATTTCGGGTTGCACGGTAGCGGTAAGCTGCCCGCCGTAGCCACGCAGGTCGCTGGTGCGCATGGCCACGCGGCCATAGTCGTTGCTGCGCCGCGATTCACGCGCGGACACGGCGCCGCTGGCGGCATCGATGGCGGCCGGAGTCACGAACATGGGGCGACTGCCTTCGCCGGCCAGTGTGAAGCGTGAAGTGCCCGCGAAGTTGGCGTCCACGGTGCCGGGCTGCGCCAGATCATACGACGCGAGGCCATCGAGACGCAGCAGGAAGCTCTTCACGTTGCTGGCCCAACCGAGGCTGGCGCGCCAGCTGCGCGGCACGTCGAAGTTGGGATCGATGAGCGAAACGCTCGGTGCGCGCTCGGCAAGTGTGCCCGAGCCATCGAGACAGGTGCTGGGCAACGCCCCATTGCCGCTGGTGAGCGCGTTCCAGTCGGGGATGGGCACGGCACTGCCCACGCAGGCCAGCGAGAGCGTGCTGCCAGCGAGGCCCGCGCCCACCATGGCGTCGGTCAGCAGGTTGGGACGGTAGAGATCGCGGAACTCGCCAATGCCGCCGCGGAAGGTACCCTGCAGGGTGCGGTGGAAGGTGCCCACCTCGGTGCCCATGGTGCCCTGGCCGTTGGTGCGCTGACGATTGTAGGTGTAGGTGAAGCCGGCGCGCGGCGAGACGCGCACGCGCGAGGGCGCAATGCCGGTGCGCACACCGAGCGCCTGTTCGAGCGCGGTGTTGCGTGGCGGGGCCTCACCGAAGGCGCTGCCTTCAACACGCGCGCCCACGATGGTGTTGAAGTAGCGCGACGGATTCCACTGATGCGCAAACGCTGCGGCCGCATTGTAGGTGGAGGCATCACGTACGGGCTGCAGCAGCGTGCGCGAGTAAAACGCCGGCCGATTGGCTGCCAGATCGGCCACCGAGTTGTAGGTGTACTGGCCCAGCGCGTTGGTCACGCCTTCCTGGGTAAGACCGTCATAGCGTCCCCACAGTGACGTGCGGAAGCGATGCCGACGGCCCACGGCGTTCCAGGTCATCTCGTTGGCCAGTTCGGCCGTCCAGCGTGTGTCATTGGTCACGAGCTGCGGATTGCCGCCGAGCTGCACCGGTACGATGTCACTGGTGGACGCATCGGAGGCAGAACGCGCCAGCACGGTGGCGCCCGGTGCACTCACGTAGGGCGTGGTGCGGTCGCGCACACGGCTGACGGCGGCGCGATTCTGCATGAGCGTGGTGTAGCTGCTGCCTACGTATTGCGCGTGCACGAACTGTGCGCCCATGGTGAGCTGCGACTGTTCGCCGCCTGCCGCCGGCGCATTGAGCGGACCGAAAGCCAGCGCGCCTTCGCTGTTGCGCCCGAGATATGATGTCAGCGTGAGCGTGCGCAGGGTGTCGCGCACATCGTCAATGCGGCCCAGCCAGGTGAGGCTGTTCTGCACACGCGAGCCGGGAATGCCGCTGCCGCCAACGGGCAGACCGATGCCGGCCGCGGCCGACTGCACACGCAGGGCGGAGTCGGGGGAGAGGCCGGCACGCAGCAGCGCGTCGCGATTGCCGGCCACGAGTGTGGACGGGTCGCTCACCGTGCGCCCCACGTCGAGGGCCATGTTGTAGGTGAGCACACGCCGAATGGCCTCACCGTCGGCGCCGACACTGGCGCGGAATCCGCCATTGGTGAGACCAAGCGAACGACCCACGGCGTCGGTGACCTGCAGCTGCGGCGCGTTGAGCGTGAGGTAGGCGTTGCGGTTCTGGAAGTTGCGATCACCGGCCGCAAGGCGCACATCGATGTTGGCACCAGCAAAGCCACCCCGCGTGGCATCGAAGGTGGCGCCGGTCACGCGCACATCGGCGCGCGCGGCGCGCGGCAGCTGGCCACCGGGCAGCGCCATGCCATTGAGCGTGGTGAGATTGGACGAAGCGTCAGCACCCAGCATGCTGGGGCCGGAGGCCGTCATGACCACTCCGGGCATGGTGCCGGCAATGGTGTTGAGATTGCCGGCCGCGTTTGGACTCACGCGGCCCTGCACACCCTGACTCCACGATTCGGCGGCACCAACTTCCGGCGACGTGGCGTTGGCGACAATGGCCGAGGCGCGGACGGCGCGATTGGCCCGCACGTTCACGGCAGCGAGTACCGCGGCCATGTCGCGCGCCATGGTGAAGTCGGCCACCAGTTCGCGCTCCGTGCCCTGACGCTCGACGCGCCGGCGTGCACTGCGGAAACCCAGCGCCGACACGTGCACGAGATAGTCGCCTGTGCCCGGGTCGAAGCGCAGGCTGAAGCGCCCACTCGAGTCGGTGGTCGTGGTTTGTACGAGGCGATCGGGGCCGCGGGTGATGGCGACGGCGGCACCGGGCAGCGCACGGGCCGAGTCATCAAGGACGCGGCCGCGGACCACGTCGGCCCCCTGCGCGGCAAGTGGCCGGGTGGCGAGGACACAGAGGAGGCCGACGACGGCCCCACGGACACAGGCACGGAAGAAGGTATACATATTGGCTCACGACGGACGGGCCGCCGGAAAAGTTGCAGGCTGGGACGGGGCTTGGTAGAGAATGCGGATGCAGCCCCGGGGGGCTGTCTCACAGACAGCGTTGGACCGCGTTTGGGTTTACGCGATTCGGCAAATCCCTCGACAAACTCCTCCGCACGTTGACGGCGGCCCGGGCCGCAGGTGAGCATTGTGCATGGTTCACTCTCCCCCAGGCCGAAACGCGCGTCGTTGGCGCATGCTGTGCCACGGGGCCATGGTGGTTGGTCTGGCGAGCAGCGGGATGGGTCGGCCTGCATCGGGACAGGGGGCATCGGGCGCCGCTGCAGCGAGTCCCTCGATTGCACAGACCACGGTCACCATGATCGTGCCGGGTGACAGTACGCTGCGTGTGCAGCGGCTGGCCGCAGGGACTCAGGTGTTTGCGCTGACCCTGTTTCGCGATGGCGACGAGATCCCGGTGGGCCGTTTGCGCGACGTGCTGGTGCACGATTCCAGTGCGGGGTCGCCGATGCTCCGGCGCACGCTCACCACCGAACGTGGCACGCTGCAACTCACCGATTCCACCGACTCGGCCGAGCTTGGGCTGGCGCCTCTGCGCCGTCGCAGTCAGCAGCAGAATCGTCGGGTGCTGCTGGAGTTTGCCGGACGGCGTGTGCGTGGCAGTCTGGCGCCACAGGATGTGCCGGGCGTGCCCATCGATACCACCTTGCCGGTCGCGGCCTTTGATGCCGGCAATTGGGATCTGGTGCTGCGTGCGCTGCCGCTGGCCGTCGGATATGCGGCGCAGTTTGCGGCCTACGACGTGGACGCCGGTGTGCGGCGGTATCAGGTGCAGGTGACGGGCCAGACCACGCTGCACGGTGAGGCAGCGTGGGTGGTGAAGCTGGTCATTGGCCGCGGCCGCGAGTCGTATGTGTGGATAGGCAAGGAGACGGCGCGCCTGCTGCAGCTCGAGACCATGCTGAACGAGAGCACCATGCTGCGGCAGGTGCTGCTGCCCGCGACTACGGAACGCGCACGATGACCGCCACGACGATGGCGATGAGCAGCAGGGTGGGCACCTCGTTGATGGCGCGGCAGGCGGTTTCGCTGAGGAAGTAGTCGCCGCGCGCAAAACGCTTGCGCGTTACGGATGCAAAGCCGTGATAGGCCAGCAGCAGCACGACCGCGCCCAACTTGAGATGCATCCAAGGCATGCGCAGCAAGGCCGGCTGCATGACCAGCATGGTGCTGCCAAGCGCGATGGTCACGATCATGGCCGGGGCCATGATGGCGCGCATGAGGCGTCGCTCCATGATGACCAGCGTGGCCACCACTGCCGGCTCGTGACGCTGCTGCACGTGATACACGAACAGACGGAAGATGTAGAACAGCCCGGCGAACCAGGCCACCATGGCCACGACGTGAAAGGCCTTGACCCACAGATAGGCGGAAGACATGTCCGCCAATCTATCACGCCCTCAACTACACTGCGCGTGAGAACTGCGGGGCACTGGACGTGGCGCGACGGTGCGGATCGAGCGGGAAGGCCAGGTTGCGCAGCACGAAACGGCCGCGTGTGGTGACACGCCAGCCGTCGCTCTCGCGGCGCAGCAGGCCGTCCTCCACAAACGGCGCATAGGCCGTGGCCAATGCCTCCGGGTCGTCCAGCCAGAGCCGGTCTGGCAATTCGGCCTGACAAAGCAAATGCATGATGGCGCGCGCACGCCAGGCATCGTCTGCGCTTTGCACATGCCGGCGGGCCATGGGCACCTGATTGGTGTCGATGCCCCGCTGCCATGCGCCGAGCGCGCTCTCCGACTGCACAAAGCGGCCGGCCACCTCGGAGATGGCGCTCACCCCAAGACCGAGCAAGTGTTCGCCGTCCCGCGTGGTGTAGCCCATGAAGTTGCGGTGCAGCGTGCCTTCGTGTTCCGCCACGGCCAACGGATCGTTCGGGCGCGCGAAGTGGTCGAAGCCCAGCCACACGTATCCGGCCTGCACGAGACGCTGCACGGCGTCGTGAAAGAGCAGCATGCGCTCAGGTCCGCCGGGCAGTGTGCGCTCGTCGATGCGTCGCTGATGGGCGCGCATCCACGGCACATGCGCGTAGCCGAAACAGGCCAGGCGATCGGCGCCGAACCCGATGGCGCTGTCTACGGTGCGGGCAAAGCTGTCGCGGGTCTGCCGCGGCAGGCCGTAAATGAGATCGACATTGATGCCGGTGAAGCCTTCGTCGCGTGCCATGGCCACCACGTCGCGCACGAGCGACTCGGGTTGCACGCGGCCGATGGCCTGCTGCACGTCGGCGTCGAGATCCTGCACGCCGAAGCTGATGCGTGTGAAGCCCAGCGCGCGCAGCCCACGCAACTGCTCACGCGTGACGAGACGCGGATCGGCCTCGATGGAGCGCTCGGTGCCGTCGTGCAGGTCGAAGGCGGTGTCGAGGTCATGCACCAGCCGTTCGAGCTGCGGGAGGCCGGGAAAGTTTGGCGTGCCGCCGCCCCAGTGCATGGCACTGATGGCCGGTCGCGCGCCGATGGCGCGGGATGCCCAGGCGATCTCGCGCGCCAGTCGGGCCAGATAGCGGTCGACCACCTCGTCGCGCGTGGTGACGGTGGCATTGCAGCCGCAGTAGAGACAGCGGGCCACGCAGAAGGGCAGATGCACATACAGCGCAACGGCGGCGTCCGGCGCAGCGAGCTGCGTGAGATGCCGTTCCCAGCTGTCGGCGTCGAAGCTGCCGTTCCAGTCAGGCAGGGCGGGGTAGCTGGTGTAGCGTGGGCCCGGGACATCGTAGCGCAGGGCCAGATCGCGCAGCTCGTGTTCCTGCAGGGCGGCAAGGTCCTGCGCCATGGGAGTGATCATGCGGCCAGTATCACCCAAATTGGTGCGGCTTTCAGTCGGCAGCGGCCCCCGGCGGCTGTGAGGGTTTGTCTGACTGCAACGACGCGAGGCGTCGACCGATGTTCCGCATTGCCGGACCGTCGGTGTTACTGGGATATCGTCAACAGCTCACGCAGAGGGACGGAGTGCGCAGAGGGCGCAGAGAACTGCGGTCGGGGTTGAACTGCCTTGTCGCGGATGACACGGATGCAGCGGAAACTGCACGGATCAACAGCAGTAAAGAAGAGTGAACGGACCGATACTCCTCTGCGTCCTCTGCGCCCTCCATTTCTTCTATGAGAAGGGTCTTGTAGTCAAGGGCGACGTGGCGCCCGTGCGGCTGGTCGACGTGCGTGGTGTCGTGGGTACGTGTGGTCTGAGTGAATGCCGTGTGTCACGTGCGAACGAATCCCAGCGATCCCCATACCACTCTTCTATCCGCACTCTCCGTCAGGACGGGGTGCATGCTGAGGTCCGATGGGTGGGCGGTGGATGCTGCCAACTCTGCGACGCTCTTAGGGGAGCAAGAGATGGATCGCAGTCATCCAGGACGCGGGCTGGGATCGCGCAACGGGTGGGCGGGTTACGCGGGGGATGCCGCGTGCCGCATTGGCTGATAGTCGGTGCCGGTGCGCCAGAGCGCGTGGAGCAGGACGGCGAGTTTTCGCGCGACGGCGACGACGGCGCGCTTCTTCGCATTGGGCCCCCCGCGCACCATCAGGGCCTCCCCGAACCGGCGCAGGTCACACGGGGGACCAAACGGGCCGAGGACGTATTGCGCCGCACTCACCAGGTAGCGGCGCGCCATCGGATCGCCACGCTTGGTAATGCGCAGTTGCGGCGACGATTGACTGCTCTCGTCCAGCTTCGGCACGAGGCCGAAGTAGGCGCCGAGCTGACGACTCGTCGCAAAGCGCGCGGGATCCTCCACGAGCAACACGAAGGCGAGGGCGGTGAGGGGGCCCACGCCGGGAATCTGTTGGAGCCGCTGCGTCACGGGATAGTGCGTCGCGCCCAACCGCTCCAGCCGGTGATCATACGCGTGAATCTGCGTCGTCAGCGTCGCGATCAACGTGAGCAGCGGCGTGAGCGCCTCGGTCAACGCCAGGGGGAGGTGGGCCGCCGCC
>ERZ1066122.119-NODE-119-length-90766-cov-8.455292_pt1 | contig 90766 bp, 83 predicted proteins | sample MGYA00382769_ERZ1066122 | MGnify/ENA primary metagenome ERZ1066122 (study PRJEB33369, sample SAMEA5778352) | biofilm metagenome | biome: Industrial cooling water; feature: Water cooling tower basin; material: Biofilm | place: United Arab Emirates | collected... | reverse complement strand
TGCCGATGCCGTGCAAAGCTATTTGTTCAACGCGCAGCTGGTGACTTTGCCTTCGAAAGAAATGGCGCTGATCCTGCCGACCGAGGCGCAGGCCAATGCCAATGTCTGGGGCTGGCTGCAGGAGCATGTCGCAGGCAACGGCCCGATCCGCAGGCTGGTTCCAGTCGATGTCCGCCAGTCGATGGCCAATGGCGGTGGCCCCGCCTGCTTGCGCCTGCGCGTCGTCGCGGACCTGGCGACGGTCGACCAGCGCTTTATTGCTGACGAGGCGAAGCTTGACCGGATGGCAGAGATTGTCGCGGCGCAATGGCCGGAGACGATCGCGCCCGAACAATTGGCTGATCCGGGCTTGGTGGAGCAGGTGCAAAAGGCGCGACTGGCTTTGTTGCAAGCCTGCAATCTGAGCGAGCTCGCGTAATTCGTGCGACACAAAACATCGTCACCCCGTGCTTGACACGGGGTCCCGCTTTTCATTCTGCATTGCGCTACAAAGCGGGACCCCGCATCAAGTGCGGGGTGACGGCGAAGGTAGTGCGAGGTAGTGAAGGTAGAAGCGTCGGATTTCCTTACAAATCGCGTTCCCGTTAACCATCGAATCCGACTATTCCCAAGGCTGGCACACGCTTTGCACTCATGGCTGTTAACCTCATGAAAAAACTGCTCCGCCTCTTTCAGATCAAGACCAAAGCCGAGGTCTTCCTTGTCACCTATGCGCTAGGGCTCGGCGCGGTAAAGCGGGGGCAGGATTATATGATCCAGTATCCTGGCAAGATCGGCTATGTCTTCCTGCTGCTGTGCACCGGCGCTGTTTTCATGGCCTCGGTCAAGATGCTGCAGGCGGTTGAGATGCAGCGGATATTGGGCGCGGATTGAATTCCAACCCCCATCACTTTTCCGTATTCCCGAGCGAAGTCGAGGGACTAGTTCGAGCGTAGCCGAGAACGTCGACGTTCAAAGCCTCGGCTTCGCTCGGCATAGTCCCTCGACTTCGCTCGGGATAATCGGACCGGATTAATGCGCATTAAAGGTCCTCCGGATTCTGTTGCCCGGCTCCGGAGGCGGCCGCTGTAACCTTTCTGTTGCCCGGCCGGTTCGGCCGCGTTCTGTTAGGATAATCTAGGACCGTGAGGCCCTTGGATTATGCTGCGAGAGCAAGTGCTTCGTTATCGTTGGCACTTATGAGTTTTGAACCATTTCACGGCTTATTCATGCCGGGCAAAAACAATGCTTTTCAACGCACGTCGATCCTAGTTCAGCCCCGTCATATTCCCCGATAGCCGGGGAAGGTGGTGGAGCTGCCGGGTACCGCCCCCGGGTCCGCTGCATCTATTGCACATCGCACTTTATCGCCATAGTCCGGCGAACCGGACATACCCTATATAGGCGCTTTTGGGTGAATGGAAAGTGAAGCCTCGATGCTTGCAGACGATTTGACGCAAAACAGCTATAAAATGCCTCTTAGCTTCACAAACTTCATAGCCAAACGCCAAAATGTGTGAAGTTAAGCGCCTCTCGCGCAACCATGCCCCTTACGCCTAGGCGATGGAAAACCAAATCTCACAAAGTCAAAGAGCGCTGCAGTTGGAACATAAAAGGAACAAAAAGTCAAGCGATTCCGCCTAAACCCCCTGCATGTTCCTGCTCTCCGCGGGGATATGCACGACCAGCCCGTCCAGCTCCTCAGTTAGCTCTATCTGGCAGCTAAGCCTGCTTGTCCGCCGCGCGCCGCTGGCGAGATCAAGCATATCCTCCTCGTCCTCCACCGCGCGCGGCAGTTTATCGAACCAGGCCTTGTCGATCACCACATGACAGGTCGAGCAGGCCATCTGGCCTTCGCATGTTCCTTCCAGCGGCTGCCCTGCATTTTGCGCGATTTCGAGCAGATTGTCGCCAACATTGGCCTCGACGGTCTGCTCGGTTTCGCCATCGGGGCTAATGAAGGTGACTTTAATCAAGTACTGATCCCTCCCAAATTCCGATTATCCCGAGCGAAGTCGAGGGACGATGCCGAGCGAAGTCGAGGCCTTGCGCACTTAAAGTCCTCGGCTTCGCTCGGACGACCCCTTCGACTTCGCTCAGGGCGAGCGGATAAGGATGGCTGGCGTTTCTTATGCTCACCCCAACTGCCTTTCCGCCGCCGCATTGAGCAACTCTGCCGCTCGCTCGATCTCTTCGAGCCTTGTATAGCGCCCCCATCCCAGCCGAATAGAGGATTTCGCCTGTGCGTCCGAAAGGCCGATGGCGCGCAGCACATGGCTCGGACGACCGGAGCCGCTGGCACAGGCACTGCCCGCCGAAAACAGGATTTCACGGCAGTCGCTCATCAGCCGCGCGACATTCAGGCCATCGCGGCGGATGTTGAGATTGCCCTTATAACGATGTTCGGTGCAGCCATTGATGGTCCAATTGGCATAGAGTTCGATTGCGCGGTTCCACAATGTTTCGACATGGGCCGCATCGTCCTCCATCCGCTCTGCCGCTAGCTCTGCGGCCTTGCCGAAACCGGCGCAGAGCGCTGGCGACAGCGTGCCTGAACGCAAACCCTGCTCCTGCCCGCCGCCATGGATCAACGGCGCCAGCTCGATACCATCGCGCACCCACAGCGCGCCAATGCCCTTTGGCCCGTGGATCTTGTGCGCGCTGATCGCGATCATGTCGGGGCCGTCGGGGATCGGTATTCGGCCATAGGCCTGGACAGCGTCACAGAGCAGCAGGCCCTGGTGCGCTTGTGCGATGTTGCCGACGGGGTTGATCGTGCCGATTTCGTTGTTGACCAGCATGGCGCATAGCAATCTGTCCTCCCCATCTTGCAAAGATGGGGAGGTGTCGCGCCGAAGGCGTGACGGAGGGGCAGCCAGCGAAGCTAGCTCCTTCACCCTCGAAGCCCCTCCGTCAGTTGCTGCGCAACTGCCACCTCCCAAAGCCTCCACACAATCGAGCACCGCCGCATGTTCGGTGGCAAAGGCTGACACCGGCAGGCCACAGCCTTTGATGGCAAGGTTTATCGCCTCGGTCGCGCCGCTGGTGAATATGACGCGCCCACCCGCAGGCAGCAGCGCCGCGACCCGATCGCGTGCAACCTCAATGGCGGCATTGGCCCTGCGCCCGCCACTATGCATGCTGTGCGGGTTCCAATATTGCTCCTTCAGCCACGGCTCCATGATCGCGAAGACCTCTGGCGCGAGCGGCGTGGTTGCCTGGTAATCGAGATAAATGGCGGGGCTCATGCGGCTTTTGCGCGGCTCTCTATGCCGTCCCATGCGGCGATAAATCGGTCGACATCGGCTTCGTTCGTTTGTGGCCCGAAACTGACGCGGATGACTTGCGCCGCAGCCTGCGCCTCCCAGCCCATTGCGCCGAGCACATGGCTGGTCTTCAACGTGCCCGACGAACAGGCGCTGCCTGCCGAGACGGCGATGCCAGCCATATCAAAGCCGATCAGCTGGCTCGATGCGGAGACGCCCGGCATCCGGTAGCTCGCTATGGTGGCGAGGCGGGGGCTATGGTCGGCAACAACCTCTGCGCCAAGCGCGATGAGCCTTGCATCCAAAAGGGTCCGCAACCTGACAAGTTCGTCGCCCCCGCGCAGGCGGGGGCCGTGGGAGAATTGCGCATTGCTGGCTGCGGTCCCCGCCTGCGCGGGGACGACGAGTTCTTCGAGCGCGGCAGCGAAGCCCATGACAGCGGGCAAATTCTCCGTGCCCCGGCGATAACCCTGCTCCTGCCCGCCGCTGGGGTGAAGCAGTGAAAGATCGCGCAGCAGCAAGGCACCGATCCCCGGTGGCCCACCGAGTTTGTGCGCGGATACGCAGATCAGGTCCGCATCAGGCAACGGCAATTTCCCCGCCCCTTGCGCGCAATCGGCAAAGAGCAACGCCCCGCCCTCGCGGATCGCCGTGCCAAGCTCTGCCAGCGGCTGGATGACGCCGGTTTCGTTGTTCACCTGCTGGATTGCATAACGCCGCCCGCGCGCGACCGAATTGAGCTGTACAATCCCGCCTGCGTCGATCGGCAGCCGTGCCTCTGCGCCGACAGCCGCCAGCACCGCATCATGCTCGACCGCGCTCGCCACCGCGTCATGCCCGCGCAAAGCCAGCGCGATCGCTTCGCTCGCCCCGCTGGTGAAGATCAGCTCCCCGTCCCAGCCAAGCGCCGCCGTTATCCGCTCCCTTGCTTCCTCCAGCGCGGCGCGTGCTGCCCTGCCCTCGCTATGCGGAGACGAAGGATTGGCCCAGCGTTCGAGCGCCTCTGCCATCGCCGCGCGCGCTGCGGGCACCACCGGCGTCGTCGCGGCATGATCGAGATACAGGCGCTGGTTCATTCGTTTCCGTGACGCTGGCTTGACAGTTGCGAAAATCGCATCGCCTTCTATATAGCGCCCCTCACCTTCCTTACCAGATTGAACCATCACCCATGCCAGCCATTGCCATCCCCGGTCCCGAAGGCCGTATCGAAGCCCGTTTTTCCCCGCCGCCGCGCCCGCGCGCGCCCGTGGCGATGATCCTGCACCCGCACCCGCAGGCCGGCGGCACGATGAACGACCGGATCACGCAGGCGATGTACAAGACCTTCGTCAACCGGGGCTTTGCGACGCTGCGCTTCAACTTTCGCGGCGTCGGCCGCAGCGAGGGCGAATTCGACAATGGCATTGGCGAGCTGTCCGACGCCGCCGCAGCGCTCGATTGGGTGCAGGCGTTCCACCCCGAGGCTTCGACGACCTGGATTGCAGGCTTCAGCTTTGGCGCGTGGATCGGCATGCAACTGTTGATGCGCCGTCCCGAAATTCGTGGCTTCATCTCGGTCTCGCCGCCCGCCAACATGTATGATTTCAGCTTCCTTGCCCCCTGCCCCTCCTCGGGCATCATCATCCACGGCGCGGGCGATGAGGTGGTGAACCCCAACGCGGTGCAGAAACTGGTCGATAAATTGCGCACGCAGCGGCACATCACCATCCACCATGACGAAATCCCGCGCGCCAACCATTTCTATGAAAATGAAATGGACATGCTGATGGCGTCGGTGGACAATTATCTCGACATGCGTCTGGACCCTGCCTGTCCGATCAAGTGACGCAGGCTTAGCCACATTACGTACCGAACAAAAAAGGGCTGCCGAGGCAGCCCTTTTTCTTTGTCTTGCTGTGACCCGGTCAGTCTTTCAGGAAATCGGGGACATGGTCGGGGTTACCGCCCTCGCCGCCTTCCGAACGTTCGCGGCGCGGACCACGGTCACGGTCACGACCACCGCCATCGCGGCGCGGACCACGATCACGACCACCTTCACGGCGGGGGCCACGATCACCACGGTCTCCGCGATCGCCGCGCTCGCGCGGTTCCCTCGGCGGGCGGGTGTCTTCCAGTTCTTCGCCGGTTTCCTGATCGACGACGCGCATCGACAGGCGGACCTTGCCGCGCGGGTCGATTTCGAGGACCTTGACCTTCACGTCCATGCCTTCCGAAACCACGTCGGTCGGCTTTTCCACGCGCTCATTCTTCATTTCGCTGACATGGACGAGGCCGTCCTTGCCGCCCATGAAGTTCACGAACGCGCCGAAATCGACGATGTTCACGACCTTGCCGTCATAGATTTTGCCGACTTCGGCTTCCTCTACGATGCCCTTGATCCAGTTCATCGCGGCTTCGATCTGGCTCAAATCGCTCGACGAAATCTTGATCAGGCCTTCATCGTCGATATCGACCTTTGCGCCGGTGGTGGCGACGATCTCGCGGATCACCTTGCCGCCGGTGCCGATGACGTCGCGGATCTTCGCCTTGTCAATCTGCAACGTTTCGATGCGCGGCGCGTGCGCCGACAGTTCGGTGCGGGTCTGGCTCAGCGCCTTGTTCATTTCGCCCAAAATGTGAGCCCGGCCTTCTTTCGCCTGGTTGAGTGCGGCTTCAAAGATTTCGCGGGTGATCCCGGCAATCTTGATGTCCATCTGCATCGTGGTGATACCAAGTTCGGTTCCGCCGACCTTGAAATCCATGTCGCCCAGATGGTCTTCATCGCCAAGGATATCGGAAAGGATCGAATATTCCTCGCCTTCCAGGATCAGGCCCATGGCGATGCCGCTGACAGGGCGCTTGATGGGGACGCCGGCGTCCATCATCGCGAGGCTGCCACCACACACCGACGCCATCGAGGACGAGCCGTTCGACTCGGTGATGTCGCTGGTCAGGCGGATGGTGTAGGGGAAGTCTTCCTTGCTCGGCAGCACAGGGTGCAGCGCGCGCCAGGCGAGCTTGCCATGGCCGACTTCGCGACGACCGGGAGCACCGAAGCGGCCCACTTCGCCGACCGAATAGGGCGGGAAGTTATAGTGAAGCATGAAATGCTCATAATGGAGGCCGTTGAGGCCATCGATCATCTGCTCGGCGTCCTTGGTGCCAAGCGTGCAGGTCGCGATGGTCTGCGTCTCGCCGCGGGTGAACAGCGCCGAGCCGTGCGCGCGCGGCAGGAAATGCGTTTCCGCAACGATCGGACGGATCTGCGTCGTGGTGCGGCCGTCGATGCGCTTTCCGGTCTTGATGATTTCGCCGCGGACGATTTCCGCCTCCAGCTTCTTCACCAGTTTCAGCGTGCCGAGATAGGCGGCGGGATCGCTTTCCTTGAGGTCAGCAAAGCCGTCGCGGGCCTTTTCGCGCGCGGCGTTCAATGCGTCCTGGCGCTCCTGCTTGTTGGTCAGCTTATAAGCAGCAGCAATGTCTGCGCCGATCAGCTCTTTCAGCTTTGCCTTGGTGGCGCTGGTGTCTTCCAGCGGCGCGAGTTCCCACGGGTCCTTCGCGGCCTGTTCGGCGAGCTTGACGATGGCTTTCACCACTTCCTTGCACGCATCATGCGCAAACAGGACCGCGCCGAGCATGATCTCTTCCGAAAGCTCATTGGCTTCGGATTCGACCATCATCACCGCGTCATAGGTTGCGGCCACGACCAGATCGAGATCGCCTTCGGCAACCTGCTCATCGGTGGGGTTGAGGATATATTCGCCGTTCAGATAACCCACGCGCGCAGCGCCGATCGGGCCCATGAAGGGAACGCCGCTGATCGTCAGCGCGGCAGACGCTGCGACCATCGCAAGAATGTCGGGCTCGTTGTGGCCATCATAGCTCAAAACCTGCGCAATCGCATTGATTTCGTTGTAGAAACCCTCGGGGAACAGCGGACGCACCGGACGGTCGATCAGGCGCGAAACCAGCGTTTCCTTTTCGGTCGCACCGCGTTCGCGCTTGAAAAAGCCGCCGGGGATACGGCCGGCAGCCGAATATTTTTCCTGATAGTGCACGGTGAGCGGGAAGAAATCCTGCCCCTCCTTCACCGACTTTGCAGCGGTCACCGCGCAAAGCACCACGGTTTCGCCAAGGGTCGCCATCACAGCACCGTCGGCCTGACGGGCAACCTTGCCCGTTTCCAGAGTGAGGGTTTGTCCGCCCCATTCCAGACTTACAGTTTTAACATCAAACATAGATTTTCCTTATGACCCGCGAGCCGGATGCTGCGGGGGCCTCTTGTTTCCGGGGTGTCCGTCCCGGACCGGGTGGGGCGCTTTTGGCCCCTGTGGCGGCTCGCCTCATTGCGAGGTCGCCCCATAAACGAGAAGCGGCCCATCAACGGGGCCGCCTCTGCGAAAATTATTTGCGAAGCCCAAGCTTTCCGATCAGCGCATTATAACGTTCGACGTCCTTGCGCTTCAGGTAATCGAGCAGCGAGCGGCGCTTGTTGACCATTTGCAACAGGCCGCGACGGCTGTGATTGTCCTTGTGATGATCCTTGAAATGCTCGGTCAGCGCCTTGATACGGTCGGTCAGGATTGCGACCTGTACTTCGGGCGAACCGGTATCACCGCTTGCGCGGGCATTTTCCTTGATCACTTCGGCTTTACGTTCTGCCGTAATCGACATGATTTTTTCCTTCGAACATCAAAGTTTAAAGATTGAAGCCGCGAACGGTTCGCAAAGAACCATCGACTTGCTCCACCAGCGCAACGGGCCGCATCGCTGCATCCCGTGCCCAATATTGCCCGTCGTTCGAGGCTATCCCGGTCAAGACGCGTCCCTCGCGGATCGCCCTTGCCTGTTCCGGGGTGAGGGTGAGAGCCGGGATGTCGACCAGCCCTGCCTCCAGCGGCAAGATAATGTCTCTTGGGTCCGCGCCCTTAGCGACTTCGTTCAGTTTGTCCAGCGAAATCGCCTGATCGAGGCCGAACGGCCCCGCGCGCGTGCGGCGGAGCATCGACACATGCCCCACTGTGCCAAGCGCGCGAGCAATGTCGCGCGCGAGCGAGCGGATGTAAGTCCCTTTGGAGACATGGGCTGAAAGCGTAACCTCCTCTGCGCCTCCGCGCCTCCGCGTGAGATCATTTTGTTCGCGCGGAGACGCAGAGACGCGGAGAGAGTAGATCGTGACCGTCCGGCTGGGCATATCGACCTCTTCGCCCGACCGGGCGAGGTCATAGGCTCGTTTGCCGTCGATTTTGATAGCCGAGTAAGCAGGTGGCACTTGTTTTATGCTGCCCATAAACGCGGACAACACGCTCTCAATCGCCTCAAGCGTCGGCCGAATGACCGACATGGCCACAACCTCCCCCTCGGCATCCAGCCCGGCAGTCCCCTCGCCGAACTTGATGGTGAAATCATATTCCTTCGACGCATCGAGCATCCGCCCGCACAGCTTGGTCGCTTCGCCAATAGCGATCGGCAGAACGCCCGTAGCCAGCGGATCGAGCGTGCCGCCATGACCGACTTTGACCTTGCCAAAGCCTGCCTCGCGCAGGTTGCGCTTTACCGCCGCGACAGCCTGCGTCGAGCCGAGCCCCAGCGGCTTATCGAGGATGATCCAGCCATGCATGCGCTGCGCCTTGGGGGCGCAGGCAGCCAATGTCAATTTGCGCTGGCTTTGGCCTTTGCCTCTTTCGCAAGCCTCTTGCGCTCCTTGCGCGACAGCGGCTTTTCAGAGGTGACGAGGCTGTTCAACTGACACACATCGTCGCGCGTGATGATCTTGCTGAACCGGTCAAAGCGCGATGCGCCGCCGGTATCGAAACCGACGCCAAGCGAAAAGTTCAGGCCCTGGCACTGCCCGATGAACGAGCCATAATACCAGCGGCGCTGCTGGTCCTCGATCCAGATGCCGTCATTGCCGTCAGCTTCAAAATTGCGGATCGCGCCATAATTGGGGAAGGCGATTGACGCCTCGACGCCCAGTACGGGCCAGACATGGGCAGGCGCCTTGCCCGCGATGGCCGGCACCGCGATCAGGCCGGCTGACAGTAGAACAGGAAGCAGAAAGTTTTTCATCGATAAACTCCTTTGTTCCCCCTATGCTCCTATTGCGATGAACGGAGCCTGACCCGCGCTGGCGGCATTGCGCGCTTCGACAAAATGTTTGCGGCACATGGCGACATAGCGGTCATTTCCGCCAATTTCGGTTTGCTGCCCGTCGATGACGGCTTTGCCAAATTCATCGACACGCAGGTTCATCGTTGCCTTTCGACCGCAATCGCAGACGCCCTTCAACTCCACCAAGCTGTCGGCAATCCCCAGCAGTGCAGCAGAGCCGTGGAAAAGTTCGCCCTGGAAATCCGTGCGCAGTCCATAGCAGACCACCGGGATGTTTGCCCGGTCCGCCAGCCGCGCGCATTGCCAAACCTGGGCCTTCGAGAGAAATTGCGCCTCGTCGATCAGCACGCAGGCAAGCGGCTCTTCCTCATGCCGCCGCAGCACCTCCGCCTCGATATCGGTCACCGCCTCAAAGCGACTGGCATCCCCTGCAAGCCCGATCCGCGAGCTGATAGCACCGAAACCCGGCCTGTCATCGAGCGCCGCTGTCCACAACATCACCTTCATGCCCCGCTCGCCATAGTTGAATGCTGCCTGCAGCAAGGTGGACGATTTGCCCGCATTCATCGAGGCGTAGTAGAAATAGAGCTTGGCCATTACTGCAGAACAACAATCTCGGTCGGCGCGCCTTCTCCTGCCTGTTTCTTCATTGATCGATCAAATGTGGCAAAGGCCAACTGGTTTTGAGAGGCAACCAAGTGGATCATATCGGCAAAGTCGGCACCACGGCCAAGCCCTTCCAACACCCAATCGATCCAGTCATCAGCTTCCAATTGAATTGTCGCATTCTCTCTCAACAAACCGATGATCTGAATTATCTGGCTCGTCGGTATCTTATATCGCGATGTAAGCAGCCAGTGAGTTTCGAGCAGAACAGTCAAGCTTATATATGCGCCATCGGCGATTGTCAGCTCTGCCAATTCTTTTTGATATGGGTCGTCGCCTAGCAGGTAACGCGCGAGGACGTTCGTATCAACGCTTAGCACAATCACTCTTCAATGCCGACTGCCGCCAACCTTCGCGGATTGTTTCATTCATTTCATTGATCGTAACTGGAGGTCCGTCATATTGAACGAGAGCCCTGATTTTAGCTAACACTTCTTCCGGCGAACTTTTTTTATGCGAAGAAGGCCGTTTGAGAAATAATCCGCCTCCGGTTTCGACGATATCCAGTGGCTGTCCCTGCTGCCACTGCATACGATCGCGGACGTCCTTCGGTATAACAACTTGCCCTTTAGCAGATAGTCGGGTTTGTGAGTTCATTGAGGTAAGATACGTCTTACCGTGTCGAGTGTCAATCCTCGCTGCTCAAATCCTGCGCCACCTTCGGGTCTGCCAGCAGCTTCTCGATATGACTTGCCTCGTCGAAACTCTCATCGGCCAGGAATTTCAGCTTTGCTGCATATTTAAGCTTGGTGCGCGCGGCGACTTCCTTCTGCAGGAAAGCCGTGTTGGTGCGCAGCGCCTTCAGCACTTCCGCCTCATCCGCGCCCAGAAGTGATTTCACGAATACCGTCGCATGCCGCAAATCGGGCGACATACGCACTTCGGTGATGCTGACGCTGTGGCTGGTCAGCACATCGTCATGCACCTGCCCGCGCGCGAGCAGTTCCGACAGGATATGCCGGAACTGTTCGCCCACACGCAGCAGGCGAACCGAGCGGCCTTCAGGGGTTTCGTTATGACGGGCCATTGCTAACTCTCTGGACCAGAGCGGAGAACCTACAACGTCCGCTCACGCTCCTCGATTTCAAAGATTTCGAGCGTATCGCCAGGCTGGATATCGTTGGTATCCTGCAAGACGACACCGCATTCGAGACCGGCACGGACTTCGTCGACATTGTCCTTGAACCGGCGCAGCGAGGCGATGACCGTCTTGGACACGATGACATCGTCGCGGGTAAGGCGTGTGTGCAGGCCTTTCTTGATGATGCCCTCTGTGACCAACAGGCCTGCTGCCTTGTCGCGCTTGCCCGATTTGAACACATCCTTGATCTCGGCGCGGCCGACGACGGTTTCGATGATTTCCGGACCCAGCTCGCCCGCCATTTCCTTGGCGATGTCAGCGGTCAGGTGATAGATCACATCGAAATATTTGAGCCGCACCTTGTCGCGCTTGGCAAGCGCCGCAGCCTTGCTGTTCGGACGCACGTTGAACCCGATCAAAGGCGCATTCGATCCGGCAGCGAGCAGCATGTCGGATTCGGTAATGCCGCCAACACCAGCCAGCAGGACGCGGACCTTGATCTCGTCGGTGGACAGATTGTTGAGCGCGGTCGTGATCGCCTCGACCGAGCCCTGCACATCGCCCTTAACGACAACCGGATATTCCTTCGCACGCGTCGCCGACAGATGATCGAACATATTCTCGACCGTTGCGGGCGCTTGCGTGGTACGCTTCTTGGTCAGCAATTCCTTGCGATACATGGCGACTTCGCGGGCGCGCGCCTCATTTTCGACTACGGTCAAAATGTCACCTGCCGAAGGCACGCCGCTTAAGCCGAGCACTTCGACCGGCGTCGCAGGGCCTGCTTCGCTGACCTGCTTGCCCTTGTCGTCGATCAGCGCGCGGACCTTGCCCGATTCGCCGCCGACGACGAAAATGTCGCCGCGCTTCAGCGTGCCGCGCTTCACAAGCACTGTGGCAACCGCGCCGCGGCCCTTGTCGAGCTGCGCCTCAACCACAATGGCTTCGGCTGCGCGATCGGGGTTGGCCTTCAACTCCATCAGTTCGGCTTGCAACGCCAGCTTTTCAAGCAATGTATCGAGGCCAGTCTTTTTCAGTGCCGAAATTTCGACATCCTGCACGTCACCGCCCATCGATTCGACGATCACTTCATGCTCAAGCAGGCGTTCGCGCACTTTCTGCGGATTGGCCCCTTCCTTGTCCATCTTGTTGATCGCGACGATGATCGGCACGCCAGCAGCCTTGGAATGTTTGATCGCTTCGATGGTCTGCGGCATCAGCCCGTCATCGGCGGCAACGACCAAGATCACAATGTCGGTCACCGAGGCACCACGCTGGCGCATCTGGGTAAAGGCTTCGTGGCCCGGCGTATCGAGGAAGGTGATCAGCGCGCCATCCTTCGTCTTCACCTGATAGGCACCGATATGCTGGGTGATCCCGCCTGCCTCGCCGGACACGACATTCGCACCGCGCAACGCATCGAGCAGCGAGGTTTTGCCATGATCGACATGGCCCATCACCGTCACAACCGGCGGACGCGGTTTCAGCGTTTCGGGGGCATCGACATCCTCTTCATGGAAAATATCGACGTCGGAATCCGACACGCGGGTGATGTTGTGGCCGAATTCGGTGACGAGCAGTTCGGCCGTATCCTGATCGATGGTTTGCGTCAGCGTGACCGGCGAGCCCATTTTGAACAGCGCCTTCACAAGGTCGCTGCCCTTTTCGGCCATGCGGATGGCAAGTTCCTGCACCGTGATCGCCTCGGGCACGACAACATCGCGCGCCTGCTTGGGCTGCGCCGACCGCTGTCCACCGCCAAAGCTGCGCTTTTCCTTTTCACGCGCGCGCTTCAGCGCGGCAAGCGAACGGGCGCGCGCGCCTTCATCATCATCAAGCGCACGGGTAACGGTCAATTTGCCCGATTGGCGACGATTGTCGGACGCGCGGTCGCGGCTCGGCTTGTGCGGCGCCTTGCGGGCTTCCTCGCGCTCACGCTCAACCGGTGCGGAGACCGGCTGTGGTGCCTGCGGCGGCTGCGGCCGCTTAGGGGACTCTACCGGTGTGAAGCGACGCGCGGGCGGCGGTGCAGCAGCATCATTGCCCCCAAATCCCGTCGAAGGAGCGGGCGCAGCGGCTTCAACGACCGGCGCGGGCGCAGGAGCAGGCGCGCTTTCGGCTTTGCGGTTTTCCTCGGCGCGGCGGCGCTCTTCTTCGGCAGCGCGCAGCTTCTCTTCCTGCTCGCGGCGGTTGGCCTCTTCGGCAAGGCGCAGACGGTCTTCCTCCGCCTCACGCTGCAACCTTGCGACGCGCTCCTGCGGGGTTTCTCCCGGAGGTGCCGAAGGGCGCGGGGGCGGCGGTGGCGGCGGTGGCGGGGGCGCAACTGTGGCAGGCGGCGGTGGCGGCGCAGCTTCGGCAGGTGCACCGGGCTTGCCGATCAATTTCTTGCGCTTCACCTCGACCACAACCTTGTTGGTGCGGCCGTGGCTAAAGGTCTGCTTTACTTCGCCCGACTCCAAAGTGGGTTTCAGCCCAAGTGGCTTGCGACCCAACGTCGGTTTGCTTTCATTCTCGTTACTCATCTGAACAGACCTTGTCCCTAACTATCCGTATTGCGCGATGCACCGTCGGCACGGACCACTGCCTTGGCAGCGCCGGGCGCGATAGAGCATCCTATGAAATAAAGCCAGCGGTCCAGGTGATGCCTCACCCGTTCTGCTGCACGATCGTCGGTGATTGCGACGTGCACGGCGTTTCCGCGCCCCAATGCGGCTGAAAGCACCGTCCGGTCAACCGGAAGTTTGATCCCGGCCATCCCGCTGCCCTCGGCCTCATTGCCGACACGCCAGCTCTGGTCGCGCTTGCCGGCGCCATCGTCGCTTGCGTCGGCAGCGTGGAGGAGGAGCCAGACCGCCCCTGCCCTTGCCGCTTGATCGACCTTTTCCGCGCCAGTGACCAGATTAGAGGCGCGCGCCTCCAGTCCGAGCCGGTCGAGCGTCGCCTTTTCCAGATTGACCCTTATGCGTTCGGCGAGATCAGTGGGGATATCGACCTTCTCGGTCTTGAAGGCACGTTTCAACAGGCCGCCGAGTTTGCCTTTGGCCCGCGCCGCCTCCAGTTCATCGGAAGGCACACCAATCCATGCGCCGCGCCCCGGCGCCTTACCCAGCACATCGGGCGCGACCTGGCCCTCTGGACCGAGCGCAAGCCGGATCAGCAGGCGTTGCTCCGCCCGCTCACCCGACAATATGCACTTCCTTACAGGATCGTGAGGCGTCTCATTGGGAGATTTCCGCGGCAACGGCGTCCTCCTCTGCTGCTGGTGCATCGGCCTCCGGCTCGTCATCGAACCAGTGCGCACGCGCCGCCATGATGATTTCGTTGCCCTGCTCCTCGGTCAGGCCATAGACAGACAGGACGCCCGGCTTGTCCTCGACCCGGTTGCGGCGATTGTCGCTGCGGCGCTGTTCGGTGCGGGGCTTCTGGATCAGTTCGTCGGTGGCAAGATCGGCCAGATCGTCGAGCGTCTTGATCCCCGCCTTGCCCAATGTGACCAGCATGGCTTCGGTCAAGTGCGGCAGTTCGGCCAGCGCATCCTCGACGCCCAGTTCGCGGCGTTCGGCGCGATTGGCCTCTTCCTTGCGCTCGAGCGCCTCGACCGCGCGGCTTTGCAGCTCTTCGGCGATTTCATCGTCAAGACCCTCGATCGCGGCGATTTCCTCGACGGCGACATAGGCGACTTCTTCAAGCTCGCTAAAGCCTTCGGCAACAAGCAGCTGCGCCAACGTTTCATCGACGTCCAGTTCCTGCTGGAACATTTCGGAGCGCTCGACAAATTCCTTCTGCCGCTTCTCGCTCGATTCCGCTTCGGTCATAATGTCGATGGCGCGGCCGGTAAGCTGCGAGGCCAGCCGGACATTCTGCCCGCGACGGCCAATGGCAAGGCTCAGCTGATCGTCGGGAACGACCACCTCGATCCGCGCTTCATCTTCGTCCAGAACCACGCGGCTGACCGTTGCGGGCTGCAATGCGTTGACGATGAAGGTCGCGGCATCTTCGGACCAGGGGATGATGTCGATCTTTTCGCCCTGCATTTCCTGCACGACCGCTTGGACGCGGCTGCCCTTCATGCCGACGCAGGCACCGACGGGATCGATGCTGCTGTCATAGCTGATGACGCCGATCTTGGCACGGCTGCCCGGATCGCGGGCGGCGGCTTTGATCTCGATGATGCCATCGTAAATTTCGGGCACTTCCTGCGCGAACAATTTCTTCATGAAATCGGGGTGCGCGCGGCTCAGCAAAATCTGCGGCCCGCGATTTTCCCGCACGACCTTCAGGATCAACGCGCGGACACGGTCACCGTTGCGAACGACTTCGCGCGGGATTTGCTGGTCGCGGCGGATCACGCCCTCGGCGCGGCCGAGATCGACGACGACATGACCAAACTCGACAGATTTGACAACGCCGGTGATGATTTCGCCCGCGCGGTCCTTGAACTCCTCATATTGCCGCTCGCGCTCGGCATCGCGGACCTTTTGGAAGATAACCTGCTTTGCCGACTGCGCGTCAATGCGCCCAAGATCGACGGCAGGCAGCGGATCGACGATGAAATCGCCGACGACAGCGCCCTTCTGCAGCTTTTCGGCCTGCTTCAGGTCAACCTGCTTGAAATAATCCTCAACCTCTTCGACAACCTCGACAACGCGCCACAGGCGAAGATCGCCGGTCTGCGTATCGAGCTTGGCGCGAATGTCGTTTTCCGCGCCATAACGGGCGCGTGCCGCGCGCTGGATCGCTTCTTCCAGCGCCTCGACGACGATGGCCTTGTCGATCATCTTTTCGCTAGCAACGGCATTGGCAATCGCCAGCAGTTCGGCTTTATTTGCAGCTATGGGAGTTGCCATGGCTTAATCTTCCTGTTCTTCTTGCGAGGTGGTTTCGTCAATTTCGTCAGCCCCGCCGCTATCGAGCGGCGCAGTCGACGCAATCAGCCGGTCTGTCAAGACCAGCTTGGCGGAAACTATGTTGGAAAAGGCGATGCTGTGCGCTGCGCCTGTGCGGTCGGTTATGGCAATGATATCACCGCTGACACCGCCAAGCGTCCCGCGAAACTTCTTCTGGTTGGCAATGGCCTCGCCAACCTCGATCTTGGCCTCATGCCCTGCCCAGGCGGCGAAATCCTTCAAACGCGTCAGCGGGCGGTCGATACCCGGAGAGCTGACTTCAAGCCTGTAGGCTTCCTCAATCGGATCGATCTCGTCAAACTTGTCCGAAATCCGGTGCGACAGGGCCGCGCAATCATCGATCACCAATTGACCCGTGTCAGGCCGCTCCGCCATTACCTGCAGCGTTGGCTCGTTCGACCCCTCGCCGCCGCCTGCGAACCAGGCGACGCGTACAAGATCGAAGCCGAGCGCCTTTGCCTCGGGTTCGATGATTGCAGTCAGTTTTTCAAGGTCGGGCATAATCAATCTTTGTTTCGTCATCCCGGACTTGATCCGGGATAACGTGCGGCGTTGGTTCGTTATCCCGGATCAAGTCCGGGATGACGATAACTGGTGATTTTCCGATGAGCAAAAGCCGATTTGCGCCGGCCCCTTGCGGCGCCAGCCCCTTCAGCGTTTCACCAATGTCGGGATGGCGCTCAATTAGGGGCAGAGCAGATCAAATGCAACCCCCTTGCGCTACCGGCTGCAAATGCACATTTACCGAGCACAATAAGGAGAGAGACCCCCATGCTTCGCATTTCCATGCTTTTGACCACCGCCCTGATTGCCTCGGCCTGCAGCCCTACGTCGGTCAGCGCCGATACTGCTAGCGGCGGCAAGCCGTTTCAAACCACCGAAATTGCGACATTCAACGAACCATGGGCAATAACTTTCCTGCCTGAATTCAACCAGGCTTTGATAACCGAGAAAAGCGGAAAGCTGATGCTGTGGGAGGCTGAAGGCCCCGTAGTCGAGGTCGGCGGCGTGCCGCAGGTGGCCTATGGCGGCCAGGGCGGACTGGGTGATGTCATCCTGCATCCAGATTTTGCAAATAACCGCACGATTTATCTAAGCTACGCCGAGGCAGGCGACGGCGGCTTTGGCGCAGCAGTTGCCACGGCAAAGCTCGATACCAGCGCAGACAAGCCGCAATTGACCGATCTCAAGGTAATCTGGCGGCAATATCCGAAAGTATCGGGGCGCGGCCATTATGGCCACCGCATGGCCTTTTCGCCCGACGGCAAATATCTGTTCATTGCGAGCGGGGAACGGCAGAAATTCGATCCCGCGCAGGACATGAACAGCAATATGGGCAAGGTGCTGCGTCTCTTCCCTGATGGCAGCGTGCCGACCGACAATCCCTTTTACGATGCGGCAAAGCCGGTGACCTCGCAAATCTGGTCGCTTGGCCATCGCAACCCGCTTGGCATCGCTTTCGATTCCAAAGGGCAGCTGTGGAACCAGGAAATGGGTCCCGCACATGGCGACGAATTGAACCTTGTCAAACGCGGTGCCAATTATGGCTATCCGAAGGTTTCGAACGGCGATCATTATGATGGCCGCGACATTCCCGATCATAAGCCGGGCGACGGGTTCGAGGCGCCCAAGGTCTTTTGGAACCCCGCCATCTCGCCCGGCGGCCTTGCCTATTATAATGGCGACCTGTTCCCGAAGTGGAAAAATTCGATGTTTCTCGGCGGACTTGGCAGCGAGGCTTTGATCCGTGTTACGCTCAACGGCGAGCAGGCAGCCAAGGCCGATCAATGGGACATGGGAGCGCGTATTCGCGAAGTGGAGACTGCTGCGGACGGCTCGCTGTGGATATTGGAAGATGGGCCGAAGGGTCGGTTGCTGAAGCTGACGCCGAAGGGGTGAGGAGCCTCAACAGCTCAATCCTTAGTTCTAAAGCCACGTCACGCCGTGCTTGACACGGGGTCCCGCTTTCTGTCCGACGGCGCAAAGCGGGACCCCGCATCAAGTGCGGGGTGACGACAATGGAAACTGATGAATTTTCAACTCACCCCGCCGGATTGGTCCCCGCCATATCGGCAAGAAACGCCCGCACGCGCTTGGCATTCACACCCAGATCGCTCTGCCCGACGCGGCTGATCGAGCGCATGTCGATGATGCTCGACATGCCATCGTCGGTGGGGCGCACGCGCAATACGACATCATCCTTGAACCGGAAAAAGCGGGTCGTATCGGTTGCCTCCAGCCGCCCCTCGACCGGATCGACGAGTATAACGTCCCAGCCGCGTTCCTTGGCGATGCGTTCGGCCTTTTGGATCGTTTCAGCGACAGGCATACCGATCCGTACCGAGCGGATATCGCCATAGGCCTTTGCATGGATCGCTGCCCAGCGCTGCAGCGGGTTCAGTCCGCGCATTTCGGGATCGTCGGCACCCGGAACATTGTCGAGATAATCCTCGCGCAGCGCCAGCATCTTATATTGCGGCGGGTCGGCAAGGTCGGTCGAAATGTCGTGGATGGCGGGCACGGTGCGCGCCGTGTACACCATGCTGAGCACATATAGCGCAAAGGCACCGCCCAATGCCATGCCGAGCCAGCGCAAGGGGCGCGGCGCTGTCCTCCCAACACGCCGCGCGCGCCAGCCGATAAAGGCACCGATCAATACCGCAAGAATCGCAGCCGCAAAGGCCGCCATCAACAACTGAAATCCAAAGGAGAAATGCCACAGCCCCCATCCCGAACCAAGCGCTGCGACCAGCGCGAGGAGGATAGAACCTACACCAAGGATGAGAACCAGCTTTCCACTGCGGTTGGTTGGCGCTGCTAAGGCCGATGCGGGCTCGACAGCTTCAGGACTCACAGCTGTAAACTCGGACGGTTGCGGTTCGGCTGGCTGTTCGCTGGACATTATTTACTCCTCCCATCGGGTAACGGGGCTTAGCCCAAGCGGTTCCGGCTTTGCAATAAACATGGACAAAGCTTTACACCGCTGCCTAAGGCGCGAAGCCATGAGCAGCGCAGCGAGCATGGACCAAGCGACCAGGACGCGCGCGCGCCGCTTTGTCCTCCTGACCGTGTTCATCTACTCGGTCGGCTTCGGCATCATCATGCCGGTTTTGCCCCAGTTGATCATGGAACTGGAGGGCGTCAGCCTGTCAGAGGCGACGGCGCTGGGTGCATGGGTCGGCGCGTCCTATGCTATATTCCAGTTTTTGATGGGCCCATTGATCGGCAATCTTGGCGACCGGTTCGGGCGGCGTCCGGTATTCCTGGTTTCGCTCGCAGGCTTTGGACTCGATTTCCTGCTGATGGGGCTTGCGCCTTCGATCATCTGGCTGTTCATCGGCCGCTCGATTGCGGGAGGGCTTGGCGCGATCTTTGGGCCAGCCAATGCGGCAATGGCCGACATGTCGGCGGCTGAGGATCGTGCGGCGAGCTTTGGCAAGGTCAACGCAGCTTTCGGCTTCGGCTTCATCCTGGGACCAGCCTTGGGCGGGCTGATCGCCGACTATGGCACCCGCCTGCCCTTTTTCATCGCCGGAGGATTGGCACTGGCCAATTGTCTCTATGGCTATTTCGCCTTTCCCGAGACCATGCCCAAGGAAGGACGCCGCGCATTCGATGCAAAGCGCGCCAATCCTTTCGGAGCGTTGGCGAGCCTCGGCAAGGTGAAAGGCGTGCTGCCGATTGCGCTCATTTACTTTCTCTGGTTGTGCGCAACCAATGTCTATCCCGCCAGCTGGTCCTTTTTCGCACCGGCGCAATATGGCTGGGACAGCACGATGGTCGGCATATCGTTGACCATTGTCGGCCTGTCGATTGCGCTGTTCCAGACTTTTGTCATCGGGCGCGCAGTCAAACGCTTTGGCGAGCGCAAAACGGCTGTCATCGGGATCATTGCAGGGGGCCTGTTGTTCCTGGCCTATGCTTTTGTCACCAACGGAACAATTGCACTGATGCTGATCATCTTTAACGGCCTGTCGGGGATGGCGATGCCAGCGATCAATGCGATGATGTCGATGCGGATCCCGCCAGACCAGCAGGGCGAGCTGCAGGGACTGAACGGTAGCCTGTCGGCGCTGTCCTTCCTAACTGCCCAATTGCTTTTCAACTATGCGCTTGCCTATTTTACCAGCGACGCCGTCCCCTTGCGCTTTGCCGGAGCGCCTTTCCTGATCGCCGCGACAATTGCGGCGGTCGCGCTGATTGCTCTTTCCCGATTGCCGCGTCGCGAAAGCGCCTGAGCCGATGGCGATTATAGTACCTCTCGCACAAATCGACCCTGCGCCGATTGAAACGTTGCTGGATCGTGCATTCGGAAGCGACCGGCATACACGCACCGCTTACCGGCTGCGCGCTGGAAGCAAGTTCATCCCCGACCTGTCCTTCGCCTTGATCGATGATGCAGAGCTGCTTGCCAGCATCCAGTGCTGGCCTGTGCGCATCGGCGATAGTTCGCTGGTGCTGGTGGGCCCGGTTGCGGTTGATCCCGAACATCAAAACCGGGGGGCTGGAAAACGGCTGATGCATATCATGCTTGATGCGGCGGAGGCGATGGGCAATCCTGCGATGGTGATGATCGGCGACCCTGAATATTATGGCCGTTTCGGCTTTACGGCCGAAGCCACTGGCGGATGGACCCTGCCCGGTCCGTGGGAGCTGCGTCGCCTTCTGGCGCGAAACGTGGCGGGGCATTGCCTGCCAGCCACGGGAATGCTGGAGCGCGCCGATGCCCTATGAGCCACCGCCCGAACTGGCAGGCCTCAGCCTTGCCCAAATTGCCGAGCTGGTAGCAGCGCGCAAACTGCCGCCCGTCACCTCATGGACGCCCGACCGCAGCGGGGATAGCGAGATGCGCATCACTGCCGATGGCCGCTGGTTTCACCAGGGAGGGGAAATCACCCGCCCGGCGATGATACGCGCCTTTTCAGGCCTGCTCCGCCGCGACGCAAATGACAGCTACTGGCTTGTCACACCGCAAGAGAAATTGTCTATAGAGGTGGAGGATGTCCCCTTCACCGCCGTCGAAATGCAAAGCGAGGGCGCAGGAGAGGCACGCAACCTCGCATTCCGGCTGAACAGCGACGATCTTGTCATTGCCGGCCCCGATCATGCCATAGAGGCAAGGCCCCTGCCCTATCTGCACGTCCGCGACGGCCTATGGGCGCGCATTGCCCGCCCGGTCTATTATGAACTGGCCGAGGCAGCCCTGGCAGAAGGCAATAACCCGCCGGGGCTGTGGAGCAACGGCGCATTTTTTGCGCTGGGGTACGCGGCTTGAGCTGGCGCGAGACGATCATTGCCGCGCTTGATCCTGCGCGCGCCATAGACATTGAAGACGAAAGCTATCTGGAGCCGCAGCGCACCTACCGCGATGCAGCGGTGCTGATCCCCATCACCGACCGCGAGCGGCCCGGAGTCATCCTGACCCAGCGGCCCGACTGGCTGCGCAGCCACGCAGGGCAGGTCGCCTTTCCCGGCGGCAAGATCGACGCAGAGGATGCCAATGCTGTCGATGCCGCACTGCGCGAGGCGGAGGAAGAGCTTGCCCTGCCTCGCCGCCATGTGACCGTGCTGGGAGAAGCGGATATCTACACATCGGGTAGTGGCTATCGCATTGCGCCTGTCGTCGGCGTGATACCGCCTGACCTGCCGCTGATCCCCAGCCCGCAGGAGGTGGAGGACTGGTTTGAAGTGCCGATGGACTTTCTGTTCGATCCCGCCAACCTCACGCGCAAGCAAGCCGTGTGGCAGGGGCAGCAGCGAAGCTATTATGACATGGACTGGCAGGGACGGCGGATTTGGGGCGTGACGGCGGGGATTATCGCCAATTTGGCAAGGCGGCTGGCGACATGAGCGCTCCGCACCGTCTCGACGCACCATGGCTGCATTCGGCGCCCCTGCGGGCGGTTATCGCTGCTTTATCCAAGGATGCCGAGCTACCGCGTATCGTCGGCGGGGCGGTGCGCGACGCGCTGCTGGGACTGGATGTTTCCGACATTGATCTCGCAACGCCATTGTTACCGCAGGATGTTATCGAGCGTCTGGAAACTGCCCGGATAAAGGCAGTGCCGACCGGTATCGAACATGGCACAATCACGGCAGTATCGCAGGACAAGACATTCGAGATAACGACGCTGCGCCGCGATGTTTCGACCGACGGCAGGCGCGCGACGGTCGCGTTTTCCAGCGACTGGCAGGAAGATGCGGCCAGGCGCGATTTTACCATCAACGCGCTCTATGCCGATCCCGAAACTGGCGAACTGTTCGACTATTTCGGTGGTCTCGCGGACCTGGATGCGGGGCTGGTACGCTTCATCGGCGACGCTGAAACCCGCATTGCCGAAGATCATTTGCGCATATTGCGTTTCTTCCGCTTTCATGCGCGTTTCGGGCGGGCTGAACCTGACGCGGCGGGATTGGCCGCGTGCGCCAAAGCTGCAAGCAGTCTGAAATCGCTGTCCCGCGAGCGTATTGCCGATGAATTGCTCAAAATCCTGGCGCTCCCCGCGCCGCTGGATTGTGTTCGCCTGATGCATGAGCATGGCATTTTTTCTGCCTTTCTGCCCGAAGCAGAAGAAGCGGGCACTGTCCCGCTCGAACGGCAGCTGAACCGCGAAGCTGAACTACAACTGCCGCCCACGGCAGTGCGCCGTTTGCTGGCGCTGCTCCCGCCCGATGCGGCCGTGGTCGATCAAGTCGCGGCGAGGCTCAAACTATCAAACCGGATGCGCGCAGGCCTTGCCACGCGGCTTGCAGTGCGGTCACCCCTAAGCGATGAAGCCAGACCGCTTGCCTACCGCCATGGCATTGCCGAAACAGTTGACCTTTTCCTGCTCCATGGTGCCGACAGGGATTGGGCCACAGGCATCCAGACCTTGCAAAATTGGGAGCCGCCCGTTTTCCCGATCAAGGGTGGCGAGCTGGTCGCGAGGGGATTATCGGCGGGACCTGATGTGGCCCGCACACTTCAGGCTGTCGAAAGGCAGTGGATCGCGGAAGGCTTTCCTGATCAAGCTCGCGCAAATGCAATCGCCGATCAGCTGGTTGCCGAAAGACTCTCCGACAGAAATTCATAGGCTGCATCCATCGCCAGCGGACGCGCGAAATAATAGCCTTGCGCATCGGTGCAGCCCAGTTTCTTGAGCGCAGATGAAATTTCCGCCGTCTCAACGCCCTCTGCCGTGGTTTTCATTCCCAACGCACTGGCAAGCGACAATATGGTACTGACAATCGCCTGGTTATCGCGATTGGCGTCCATGTCGGTTACGAAACTGCGGTCGATTTTCAATACGTCGATGGGAAGTTTCTGCAGATAGGCAAGGTTGGAATAGCCGGTACCGAAATCGTCCATGGCAAGATTGGCATCCAAACCTTTGAGCGCGTCCAACACCTTTCGCGCATTATCGGGATCATCGACAAAGGCGCTTTCGGTGAGTTCCAGTGTCAGCCGATTGCCCGAAATCTGCGCCCCGCGAATTGCGCTTTCGACCGCCGCTGCAACATCGTCGCGCTGCAACTGAACCACCGAAAGATTGACCGAAATCCGCATCGGCAGCTCGCGCCCCGCACGCGCATCCCATTGCGCGATCGTCTGCGCTGCACGATCCAGCGCCCAGCGGCCCAGCGGCACGATCAGCCCGCTTTCCTCTGCGACCGGTATGAACTCCATCGGCGAAATCCAGCCGCGATCAGGATGCTGCCAGCGGGCCAGCGCCTCAAAACCGCTAAGCTCGCCTGTATCGAGGTCGATCAGCGGCTGATAGTGCAGGTCGAGCGCGCCTGAAGCAATCGCACGCCGCAAATCGGTTTCGATAGCAAAGCGGTTGGTTGCGCCGGTCAGATTTTCGTCGGAAAACAGCTCCAGCCGCTTGGTCCGCTTGGCCCGCTTCATGGCAATCTGGGCGTTGCGCAAAACGTCCATCGGATCGTCGCGCCCCACGGTGCCGATTGCCGCCGCAGTCGCGCATTCGATCTGGATTTCAAGCGTGGACAATTTGCATGGATCGGCAAAGGCCTGGGCCACGCGATTGGCGATCGATTCAATCGCAGCATCCGAATCCAGCTTTGCGAAAAGCGCAAATTCATTGCCGTTGAGCCGCGCCAGCTGCTCATTGCCGCGCAGCCGGGCGTTCAGCCGATGGGCAACGGTGATGATCAGCTCATCACCCGCGATAACGCCGACCGATTCATTGATCCGGCTGAAACGGGCAAGGTCGAATATGATAATCGCATAGCGGCTGCCCTTGTCCGCAGCCGCGACAAGATCCTCGATCCGCTCTTCAAATCCCGTCCGGTTGAAAAAGCCGGTCAGGCTGTCGTTCAGCATTTCACGGCGCAGGTTGATCCGGCCAATTGTCTCCGCGGTTCGATCCACGACCGACACCAGATAGAGATCGCGGGCGGCACCGAATTGCGAAAAGCTGATGTCGAGTTCGCAGCGGTTTATCCGGTCGGGCGAACGCCAGCTGGCGAGATGCTCACTGCGTCCTTCACGTGCCATATTCAGGATACAATCGGCAAAGTCCTGCGGCTTTAGCGCCTCTGCGCTTCGCCCGTCCTGTAGCAACACATCGAACTGCGCATTGGTATCGAGCCTGACCGCCCGTTCACCGATGTGCCGGTAAACCGCCGCCGCAATGGGCAGGGAGGCAAGCCAATCGAAACCGGCGCCTTCATTATCCTGCGCAGCGAACCCGAGATGGTTGCGCGCAACCAGCGAAGCCGAGAGGCTTGCAGTGCCCGAAGGCAGTAATTCCTGGCGACCATTTATTTTCATTAAGGCCGCGTTATCGCCGCCCTGTAAAATTTTGCTGCAACAGACGTGCTAACCGAAAGGTTAACGCCCTCGGCCCGTCGCATTAATCAAAGCTGCCCCCGTTTTGTCCGCCACAGTTTGGCAGGACGATGTTGATGCCGAACATCTCATCATGGGCCAGGCGTTCATATAATGATGGCAGATACACCCGTTTCATGCCTCCACGCCCTTCCTGCGTGGCCAGGGCAACGCAGTCGGTACCATGAGTGGATTTGTGAAAATAGCGAGCATGGAGTTCCGGAGTCACAAAGATGCTTACGCGGCGGCCGTCAAAATCCAAGGGTCGAAGCAATAGCCGGTCCGGCCCCCGGCGGCCCAAGCTTCCGTCAATCACAAAATTTTCAATCATTGTCGGTGGGTTTAGAAAGGCAAAGCCGCCGAGCAGTAAGAATTGCCGGAAGAGATAGGGCGCGACGGCAATCGCGAACAAGCCCACAATCGAAACTTGTCGGCTTATGTTTTTCAGCGTCCGTTCGCGAAACTGGTCTGGCAAATAGCCGATGATGATGACGGCATATGCCGCACCACATAGCGCAGCGCCGCAGTACAGCCAGAACGGGACTGCTGAAGCCAATGTAAGATGGGAAAAAATTCTAGGCTTGCTACAAAAAGCAGCGGAATAACGGTCAGGCTCGCACCGATCTTACGTTCACGGGTCCATTTTTGCTTTGGACTATCTGAACGGCGCACGGCCATCAATCAAACCTGTTGTTCCTTGGAAAGCCCTGTGGTGGCAATCGTCCTGCTGCGCCGCGCGCAACGCGCCATTGCGTCAGGTCGCTCTCGGTGCGCGTGCGGTTGCCTTCGCCGCCCATCGTCCAGCTCAGGCCCTGCGACAGGCGGAAGCAGATGGCGTCGGAGAGACCGCCATCCTTATAGCGCTGCAGCGTAACCCCCTGCCCCTTGGCAAGCTCAAGCACTTCGTCGAGCGGGAAGACGACCAGCTTGCGGTTGTCGCCGACCACCGCGACATATTGGTCCTTGCGCAGCGCTTCGTCCTCGGTCGCGGGCAGGGCCATGCGCACGACCTTTAGCCGTGATCCGGGTTTCAGGCTGACGACGCCGCGCCCTTTGCGCGTTTCGGCAACGACATCCTCCATGCGGCAGATAAAGCCCTTGCCCGACGATGCCGCAAGCAACATCCGTCCGCCTGCGACCACAGGCAGCAGGGTCAGGATATCATTGCCGGCCTCCAGATCGATCATCGTGCCAAGCGGTTCGCCAAAGCCACGCGCGCCGGGCAGCTTGTCAGCGCCGATGGTGTAGAAACGGCCATTGGTGGTTGCGACCAGGATCTTGTCGGTGGTTTGGCAATGGAAGACCTGAGCCAGCGCATCGCCTTCCTTGAACTTGTAATCGGCCTTGGCGGAAAGGTCGGCATGGCCTTTCATCGCCTTGATCCAGCCGCGTTTGGACAGGATCACCGTTACCGGTTCGCGCTCGATAAAGGCCTCCAGCGCGATTTCGCGCGCGGGTGCCGCTTCTTCAAGCGTAGTGCGGCGGCGGCCGAGTTCGGTTTCCTGCGCATAGCCCTCGCGCAATTTGGTCAGGTCCTTCTTCAGCCGCGTGCGTTGCCGGGCCGGGCTTTCGATCAGTTTGACCAGTTCCTCGCGCTCGGCCTTCAATTGGTCCAGCTCGCGCCGTAGCTCCATTTCTTCCAGCCGCCGCAAACTGCGCAGCCGCATGTTCAGGATCGCCTCCGCTTGCCGGTCGGTCAGCTGGAACTCCTCCATCATGACGGGCTTGGGCTCATCCTCGGTGCGGATGATTTCGATAATGCGGTCGAGGTTGAGGAACGCAATAATATAGCCGTCGAGCAGTTCGAGGCGCGCATCGATCTTTTCCAGCCGGTGTTGCGAGCGGCGGACAAGCACATCGATCTGGTGCGCCAGCCATTCGCGAAGCACCTCACCAAGCCCCATCACCTTGGGCACGCGGTTGGCATCGAGCACATTCATGTTGAGGCCGAAGCGCGTTTCCAGGTCACTCAAGCGGAACAGCGCGTTCATCAGATCGTCAGGCTCGACATTGCGCGTCCGCGGTTCGAGAACGATGCGGATTTCGCTATCGGATTCATCGCGGATGTCGGCCAGGATCGGCAGCTTCTTATCGGCAATCAGCTGCGCGATCTGTTCGATCAGCTTGCCCTTTTGCACCTGATAGGGGATTTCGGTGACGACGGCGACCCAGGTGCCGCGCCCCTCATCCTCCTTATGCCAACGCGCTCGCACGCGCAGCGCACCGCGCCCACTGGCATAGGCAGCGCTGATCAGCTCGCGGCTGTCGACGAGCACGCCGCCGGTGGCGAAATCGGGTCCCTGCACGATCTCCATCAGCTGCTCGTGGCTCGCCTTTGGCTCCTCTATCAGCAGCATCGCCGCATCGATCACCTCGGCAGCGTTATGCGAAGGGATGCTGGTCGCCATCCCCACCGCAATCCCGCTCGCGCCATTGGCGAGGAGATTGGGGAACAGGCCGGGCATAACCTCAGGCTCTTCATCCTCGCCATTATAAGTCGGTTTGAAATCAGCGGCGTTCTCATCAAGCCCCGCCATCAGCTCGATGGCGGTTTTCGTCAGACGCGCCTCGGTGTAGCGATAGGCAGCGGCATTATCGCCGTCGATATTGCCGAAATTGCCCTGCCCGTCGACCAGCGGATAGCGCAGCGAAAATGTCTGCGCGAGGCGGACCATGGCATCGTAAACCGACTGGTCGCCATGCGGGTGATATTTGCCGATGACATCGCCGACAACGCGCGCGCATTTCTTATAGCCGCTCGCGGGATCGAGCTTCAATTGCCGCATCGCCCAGAGCAGGCGGCGGTGCACCGGCTTCAGGCCATCGCGCAGATCGGGGAGCGAGCGCGCGGTAATCGTCGACATCGCGTAGATCAGGTAACGCTCCGAAATCGCTGCATCGAAAGGCGCGTTGACGATGGCGTCGAACGGGTCTTCGGGCGGCAATTCGGTTTCGGTCGTGTCGGACATCGCAGCCCCGATAGCGATGCGGCCGAACGGCGCAAAGCAGGGATTTCAGCAATCCACAATTTATTGCCGCAGAACACAGGCGAAATGCTGCGTTGCAAAAAGGGCACAGGTCCCGTGTAAATCAATGTTACGCGTAACAAATGCTGGCCAGCAATAAAAGATGCTGGCAGCTTTCATGACAGCAATATGTCAAATGTTTGAAGGGTCAGACCATGAAAAAAGTGAACCAATTGTCTGCTGCCGTTTCGATATCGCTTGCGGCACTGTCCGTATCGATCGCCATGCCAGCCTATGCACAGGACGAGGCACAGGCTGACGATGCAGAGGGCGACCAGCCCGTGATCATCGTTACCGGCACGCGGCGGACGGACCGCACGATTGCCGACAGCCCCGTACCGGTCGATGTGATTTCGGCCGACGACTTGACCCAGTCGGGCTTTACCGAAACCAACCGCTTGCTGACCGAGCAAATTCCCAGCTTCAACTTTCCGCAGCCCTCGATTACCGACGGCACCGACGTTGTGCGACCGGCAACGCTGCGCGGCCTTGGGCCGGACCAGACGCTGGTGCTGATCAATGGCAAGCGCCGCCACACCGCCTCGCTGCTGAATATCAACGGTTCGGTCGGGCGCGGAACATCGGCGGTCGATATCAACCTCATCCCCTCAATCGCGCTCGGCCGGGTCGAGGTGCTGCGCGATGGTGCTGCCGCCCAATATGGCTCTGACGCCATTGCAGGCGTCATCAACTTCCAGCTGCGCGACCGGCCAGAGGGCGGAAAGATAACAGCGACCTACGGACAATATGACACGCGGCTTGACGGCGTGCGCCAACTCACCGGCTTGCAGCTTGCCGCCAATGGCCAGCCGGTAGTCGGCCCCGATGGAACCTATGTCACCATCGACAGCGGCAAGAATGCCAAAAGGTCGGACGGCAAGACGCTGACCATTGCCGGTGTCGTTGGTTTGCCGCTGGGCGATGACGGATTTATCAATTTCGCCGCCGAATATCAGGATCGCGGCGCAACCAACCGCGCTGGTTTCGACCCGCGCCGTCAATATGCGCTGATCGGCGGTCTGGTTGACCCGCGCGAACTGAGCTTTGACCGGTTGAGCCATCTTTATGGCGACGCCGCGACCAAGGACATGAAATTCGTCATGAACAGCAGCGTGCCGCTCTCCGACAGCGTCGAGCTCTACAGCTTCATGACCTATGGCTATCGCGACGGGAAGAGCGCAGGCTTTTACCGTATCGCCAGCGACGCGCGCAACGTGCCCGCCATCTATCCCGACGGCTTCCTGCCGTTCATCAACACCGACCTCAACGACTATGCCGGGACAGTCGGGTTGAAAGGCGAAGCTGGTGGTTGGCGCTGGGACCTGTCGGGCCAATATGGCGTCAACAGCTTCGACTTCAAAATCACCAACTCGCTTAACCGCTCGTTCGGCACCGCATCTCCGCAAGCCTTTGATTCGGGCGGGCTGCGCTACTCGCAATCGCTGGTCAATCTTGACGTCAGCCGTGAGATCGAGACTGGCTTTGCACAAAGCTTTACCATCGCTGGCGGGCTCGAATATCGGCGCGAGACGTTCGACATCCGTCCCGGCGAGGTGTTAAGCTATGCCAATGGCCCTGCCGGTGGCGCGCCCGGTGCGCAGGTTTTCCCGGGCTTCCGGCCGTCCATCGGCGGACAGCGCGTTGATCAGGAAAAGGATCGCCGCAATATCTCGGCCTATGTCGAACTCGACGCCGATTTTGGCGATAGTTTCAGCGTCCAGGCGGCAGGCCGGTTTGAGGATTATTCCGACTTTGGTTCCGACTGGAACGGCAAGCTGGCAGCACGGTTCGAGCCTTTTGACGGCATTGCCTTACGCGGTGCGATTTCGACCGGCTTCCGCGCGCCATCGCTGCAGCAGCAATTTTATGCCGCATCGGCGACAAATAACGTCAATGGCGTACTTTTGGAAACGGTGACGCTGCCGGTAGACAATCCCGTTGCCATTGCCTTGGGCGCGACACCGCTGGAGGCTGAAACGTCGATCTCCTATTCGGCGGGTCTCGTCATCACTGCCATTCCGCGTCTCAGCCTGACGGTCGATCTTTACCAGATCGAGATTGACGACCGCATCGTTGTGACGGAAAACCTGCAGGCTTCGCGCGACGCGCTGGGCAATCCCAGTGGCACCAACCCTGGCTTTGCCATCGCGCAAATCCTGAACAACGCCGGGTTCAACAACATCAACGCAGCGCGTTTCTTTGTGAATGGCGTCGATACGCGCACACGTGGTTTGGACGTGGTTGCTACTTACCGGATCGATATCGGTGAAGCAGGCAAGCTGGGGCTGACCGCCGGGTTCAACTATAACAAGACCGATGTGCAGCGCGTGCTCGCCGCCGCTGGCCCACTGGCAACCGTACCTGGCATTACGCTTTTCGGCCGTCAGGAAACGCTGCGCCTGTCGCAGGGCCAGCCGCGCACGAAAATCAACCTTGGTTTCGATTATGACCAGGACTGGTTCGGCATGACGCTGCGCAGCAACTATTATGGCAAGGTTCTTGGCGCAGGATCGGATGTGTTCCTTGACGTACCGTTGAGCGGCAAATGGGTGACCGACCTTGAGCTGCGCGCCAGTGTGATGGACAAGTTCACCTTTGCTGTGGGTGCCAACAATCTGTTCGACACCTATCCCGACCGCGTTCCGTTCGGTCGCGGGACCGATCCTGCAAACGGGGCTGCACGCAACTATCCTGCGACGAACTACTTCCTGCCCTATTCAAACTTCTCGCCGTTCGGTTTCAACGGGCGGTTCATTTACGGGCGCGTTTCGGTCAATTTCTGATCGATCAGCGCGAAGCATTGCGAGGGGCGGGGCCGAAAGGTCTCGCCCCTTTTGCATGTCCCTGCTAGGCGCGCCTGCGACTCTCTCTAGACAGAAAGCCCTGCGCATGGTCCCCCGCTACGCCCGCCCCGACATGGTTGCCATCTGGGAGCCGGAAAACCGGTTCAAGATCTGGTTCGAGATCGAGGCGCACGCTACCGAGGCCCTTGCGAAACTGGGCGTGGTGCCGAAATCCGCAGCGGATGCGCTTTGGGCTTGGTGGGCAACGAACCCCAAAATCGACGTTGCGGCGATCGACGCAATCGAGGCAGTCACCAAGCATGACGTGATCGCATTCCTGACATGGGTCGCCGAGCAAGTCGGTGACGAAGCGCGTTTCATGCATCAGGGGATGACGAGTTCCGATGTACTCGATACCTGTCTTGCGGTGCAGCTCAGCCAGGCTGCAGACATTTTGCTCGCCGATCTCGATGCGCTGCTGGACGCGATCAAGCGCCGCGCATTCGAGCATAAGATGACCCCCTGCATCGGGCGCAGCCATGGCATCCATGCGGAGCCCGTCACCTTTGGCCTGAAAATGGCCGAAGCCTATGCCGAATTTTCGCGCGGGCGGGACCGGCTGATCGCAGCACGCAAGGACATTGCGACATGCGCCATATCGGGCGCGGTCGGTACCTTTGCCAATATTGACCCGCGCGTCGAAGCGCATGTCGCGGCCAAGCTGGGGCTGACTGTCGAACCGGTTTCCACCCAGATCATCCCGCGCGACCGCCACGCGATGTTCTTTGCAACGCTGGGTGTCATCGCTTCGTCGATAGAACGCCTCGCGGTTGAAATCCGCCATTTGCAGCGCACCGAAGTGCTGGAGGCGGAGGAATATTTTTCGCCCGGCCAAAAGGGTTCATCGGCCATGCCGCACAAGCGCAACCCTGTGCTGACCGAAAACCTGACCGGTCTTGCCCGCATGGTGCGCAGCTATGCCATGCCCGCGATGGAAAATGTCGCGCTCTGGCATGAGCGTGACATCAGCCATAGCTCGGTCGAACGCTATATTGGCCCCGATGCCACCATAACGCTCGATTTCGCCCTCGCCCGCCTGACCGGCGTGGTCGACAAGCTGCTTGTTTATCCGGCACGGATGCAGAAGAATTTGGACAAGATGGGCGGTCTCGTCCACTCGCAACGCGTTTTGCTAGCGCTGACACAGGCCGGTGCCAGCCGCGAGGACAGCTATGTAATGGTGCAGCGCAACGCGATGAAAGTCTGGGAGTCAGACGGCGTGCTGTCGCTGCTCGATCTTTTGAAGGCCGATGCCGATGTCGCGGCATTGCTGACGCCGCGGGAGATCGAGGAGAAGTTCGACCTCGGCTATCATTTGCGCCATGTCGATACGATTTTTGACCGGGTGTTTGGGTAGAAACGTCCTGACAATCAAAGCCGTCGTCACCCTGAACTTGTTTCAGGGTCCATTGTGCCTCTGGTCCTTCCGGTCTTTGTGGAGAGATGGATGCTGAAACGAGTTCAGCATGACGGACAAAATGACGAGGGGGCTAGAAACTACTCCTTCCTTCCCTTAAGTTCCTGCCGACAAGCCAAGGAGAAGCGCCCCCATGTCATTCCTGAAGACTTTATTCTGGGTGATTTTCCTCGTCGGCTTCACGGTGTTCGCGATCAACAACTGGCAGCCGGTTTCGGTCAAATTATGGGGCGGGCTGTGGCTGGACAGCAAATTGCCTGCGCTGCTTGGCCTGTCGTTCCTGATCGGCTTTGCGCCGCTCTTTATCTGGCACAAAATGCAGGGCTATCGCCTCAAAAGGCGGATTGCGACGCTGGAGGGTTCACGGCCCATGTCCAGCATAAATGCTGCCCCCGAGCCCCAGTTCCAGAGCGGAGGAGCAGCGTGAGCAATCCTCTTTATGTCGCGATCGACACACCCTATCTGGACAATGCGCTCGACCTTGTCAGACGCATCAAGGCGCATGTCGGCGGCGTAAAACTGGGCCTCGAATTTTTCTGCGCCAATGGCCATCATGGCGTGCATGAGGTTCAGAAGCTGGGCCTGCCGATTTTCCTCGACCTAAAACTGCACGACATTCCCAATACCGTGGCAAAGGCGATGCAGGCGATCAATGCGCTGGAACCGGCGATAGTCACTATCCACGCCGCAGGGGGCCGCGCGATGATGGAGGATGCCAAGGCAGCGGCGGGCGCGCATACCAAGGTTGTCGGGGTTACGGTGCTGACGAGCCTTGATGATCATGATCTCAATCGCGTCGGCATCCCCGATGCCCCCGATGCACAGGTGGCGCGGCTCGCCGCGCTTGCGCAGGAGGCAGGTCTTGATGGCATCGTCTGTTCAGGCCATGAGGTGAAGGCCGTCAAAAAGAGCTGGAAAGACGGATTTTTCGTCGTCCCCGGCCTGCGGCCGGCCGGCGGCAATAGCGCGGACCAGAAACGCACGGTCACGCCCAGGCAGGCGCGCGATGATGGCGCTTCTGTGCTAGTGGTGGGAAGACCGATCACCAAGGCAGAAGACCCCGATGTAGCGGCGCGAGCGATTGTCGGGACGCTTTAATCGTCCTTCTACCCTTTAATTCGTCACCCCGTGCTTGACACGGAGTTGGGCTTTTCGGCACCCAAGCGTGAATACAAAGCCAAGCCTTGCATCGAGTGCGGGGCGACGAGACATTTTGAGAATTGAATTGAAAACCCAAATCAAAATCTGCGGGCTATCGACGCCCGAAACCATCGATGCCGCCGCGAAACATGGCGCGACGCATATCGGCCTTGTCCATTTCGACAAAAGCCCGCGTCATGTAAGCCTTGAGCGCGCAGCGGAGCTACGTGCGCAGACGCCGCCGAACCTCAAGGTCGTCCTGCTGCTCGTCAACGCGTCGCCCGAACTCACGGCGCTTGCGTTCGAAAAAGTGCGGCCCGATGTCATCCAGTTCCATGGCACCGAAACGCCCGAATGGCTGGCGCTCGTCAACCAGCATATGCGGGTCGAGGTCTGGAAGGCACTTGGCCTCAAGAACCGGCAGACTCTGGTCAATGCCGATCGCTATGATGATGTTGTCGACCGGCTGCTGTTCGATGCGCCGGCGCAGGCGCTCCCCGGTGGCACAGGGACACGGGTTGACTGGTCGCTGCTGCGCGATTTCGATCATCGCATTCCGTGGGGGCTGGCGGGCGGCTTGTCGCCCGATAATGTAGCGGAGGCGTTGCGCGAGACGAAAGCACCGCTGGTCGATGTTTCCTCTGGCGTCGAAAGCGTCCCCGGCGTCAAGGATGTGGACAAGATTGCGGCATTCTGTAAGGCGGTTCGGGACGCATAGGTTTCCAACTAACCGTAGCCCTGAGCCTGTCGAAGGGCGCTTCTCAATCTTGCGCTGTCCTTTGAGGCGTGCTTCGACAGGCTCAGCACTACGGTAATCTCTACGAGCATTTCGAGCATTATGAACGCCACCGCAAACTCCTTCATGAACCAACCCGACGAACGCGGGCATTTTGGCCAGTTCGGCGGACGCTATGTTGCCGAGACGCTGATGCCGCTGGTGCTCGATCTGGAGCGCGAATATCGCGCCGCGCAGGCCGATCCGGCGTTTCAAGCACAGTTCGACGACCTGCTCGAACATTATGTCGGTCGCCCCAGCCCGCTTTACTTCGCCGAACGACTGACCGAGGAAGTCCGCAAGGATGCGCCCGCCGGAAAAGGCGCGCAAATCTGGTTCAAGCGCGATGAGCTCAATCACACCGGCGCGCACAAGATCAACAATTGCATCGGCCAGATTTTGCTCGCCATCCGCATGGGCAAAACACGGATCATTGCCGAGACCGGCGCGGGCCAGCACGGTGTCGCGACCGCCACCGTATGCGCGCGCTTTGGCTTGCCCTGCGTAATATTCATGGGCGCGACCGATGTGGCGCGGCAATCGCCCAATGTGTTCCGCATGAAGTTGCTCGGCGCAGAAGTCGTACCCGTGACAAGCGGCGCAGCGACGCTGAAGGATGCAATGAATGAGGCGCTGCGCGACTGGGTCGCCAATGTGCATGATACATTCTACATCATCGGCACTGCCGCCGGGCCGCACCCCTATCCCGAACTGGTCCGCGACTTTCAAAGTGTGATCGGTCGCGAGGCACGTGCGCAGATGCTGTCGCGCACAGGGCGGCTGCCCGATTTGCTGGTGGCAGCGATTGGTGGTGGGTCCAATGCCATCGGGCTGTTCCATCCCTTCCTCGACGACAGCGACGTTGCGATGCTGGGCATCGAGGCGGCGGGGCATGGGCTGGACAAGGAACATGCGGCGTCCCTCGCGGGCGGACGCCCGGGCATCCTTCACGGCAACAAGACCTATTTGCTGCAGGACGAGGACGGCCAGATCGCCGAGGCACACTCAATTTCGGCAGGCCTCGACTATCCCGGCATCGGCCCGGAGCATAGCTGGCTGAAGGAAATCGGCCGCGTGCGTTACGACAGCGTCACCGACAAAGAAGCGCTGGACGCCTTCCAGCTGCTCTGCCGCACTGAGGGCATTATTCCGGCGCTGGAGCCTTCGCACGCGATTGCGGCTGTTGCGCGGGAGGCGGTGAAGATGGATCGGGACCAGATCATCCTCGCCAATTTGTGCGGGCGCGGGGACAAGGATATCTTCACTGTGGCCGAGGCGCTGGGGGCGGTGATCTAAAAGCCCTCTCCCCTTTAGGGGAGAGGGTTGGGAGAGGGGGAGTCATGCGCGATCGACGACTGATCGAATTTGCAAAGTCCATGCGCCGCGAAATGACTGAGCCGGAAACCCGTCTCTGGTTCGAACTCCGCGCAAAACGTTTTGGAGGAGTCAAATTTCGCCGACAAACGTTGTCGGGCGATATATTGCCGATTTTTATTCGCGCACGGCTATGCTCATAATCGAGGTCGATGGCGACACGCATGCTTTCCAACAAGACTATGACAAGATTAGAAAAGATTTTTTCCGCAGCTTGGGATTCAATGTGCTGAGATTTACAAATACCGAAGTGATGACCAACATCGAGGGGGTTCTGACCGTCATTGCTCGAAATCTGACTCCCCCTCTCCCAACCCTCTCCCCTAAAGGGGAGAGGGCTTTATGACCCGCCTCTCCGCCGCCTTCGGCAAACCCCACCCCACGCTCGTCACCTTCATCACTGCTGGCGACGGCGACACCGCCGCCAATCTCGACGCACTGGTCGCAGGCGGGGCGGACGTGATCGAGCTGGGCATGCCCTTCACCGATCCGATGGCCGATGGCCCCGCGATCCAGCAAGCAAATATCCGCAGCCTGGCAGCAGGCACGACCACGGCGGACATTTTCGCGTACGCCACCGCCTTCCGTACGCGACACCCGGACGTGCCGCTGGTGCTGATGGGCTATGCCAACCCGATGACCATCCGCGGCGCGGACTGGTTTGCTGCCGAGTGCAAAAAGGCAGGCGTCGATGGCGTGATCTGCGTCGATATCCCGCCCGAGGAGGACCCTGAACTCGGACCCGCCTTACGCAGTGTAGGCGTCGACCTGATCCGCCTCGCCACCCCCACCAGCGACGCTGCGCGCCTTCCGGCAATTCTCAATGGCTCTGGCGGCTTTCTCTACTATGTCAGCGTCGCCGGCATCACCGGCCTGCAACAGGCCGCGCAAGCAAGCATCGAGAATGCCGTCGCCCGCCTGAAAGCCGCGACCGACCTGCCCATCGCTGTCGGATTTGGCGTGCGCACGCCCGAACAGGCGGCGGCCATTGCAAAGGTTGCCGATGGCGTGGTGGTCGGCTCTGCGATTGTGGAGATTATCGAAGAACATGGCCACAACGCCGCTGGTCCGGTGCGGGACTATGTAGCTTCGTTGAAAGCAGCTATCATTTCGGCAAGAGGCTAATTAGAAAACCGTTGCCCTGAGCCTGTCGAAGTTCGCCTCCGGGCAAAGCGCCAACCTTAAAATAAATAGGGACAGTCCCTATTTAATTTGGAGCATAGAATGAACTGGGTCACCCGCGTCCGCAATGCCATCCCCTTCATCGCCAAGCGCGAGACGGCGGAGACGCTCTGGCATAAATGCAAGGGCTGCAACTCGATGATCTTCCTCAAGGAATTTGAGGATAATCAGTCGGTTTGCCCCAAATGCGACCACCATGGCCGCATTGGCCCAGCGCAGCGCTTTGCGGCACTGTTCGATGAGGGCAGCCTTTCCGTACTCCCGATGCCGCGCGTCATGGAAGACCCGCTGAAATTCCGCGACACCAAGAAATATCCTGACAGGATCAAGGCCGCACGTGCGCAAACGGGTGAGCAGGACGCGATGATCAGCGGCGCGGGCACCATCGACGGCCAGCCTGCGGTCATCAGCGTACAGGATTTCGCGTTCATGGGCGGGTCGATGGGCATGGCAGTGGGCGAGGCATTTGTCGCCGCCGCGCAAGAGGCGGTCGTCCGCAAATGCCCCTACATCATCTTTACTGCCGCTGGCGGCGCGCGGATGCAGGAGGGTATATTGAGCCTGATGCAGATGCCGCGCTCGACCGTTGCGATCCAGATGCTGCGCGATGCGGGCCTGCCCTATATCGTTGTGTTGACCGATCCGACCACCGGCGGCGTCACGGCATCTTATGCCATGCTCGGCGACATCCAGATAGCGGAACCCGGCGCGCTGATCGGCTTTGCCGGACAACGCGTGATCGAGCAGACAATCCGCGAGAAATTGCCTGAAGGCTTCCAGCGCGCGGAATATCTGCTCGACCATGGCATGATAGACATGGTGACGCACCGGCACGAGCTGAAAGCGACGCTGTCGCGGCTGATCGACTTTCTGATGGTGGGGAAGAAGGCGGCGTGATCATCCTCCCCATGCTGGCATGGGGAGGGGGACCATCCGAAGGATGGTGGAGGGGTATGTCGCCCTTCCCGATACCCCTCCACGATCGCTGCGCGATGGTCCCCCTCCCCAAGCAAGGCTTGGGGAGGATTTAATGCCCGACCACGCCAATTCCGATTCCCCCGCCGTACAGGCGCAACTCGACAGGCTGGCCGCGCTCTCGCCGGGGCGCGATACGTTGGGGCTGGAGCGGATAACAGCGCTGTGCGCCCGGCTCGGCAATCCGCAGGACCGTCTACCGCCGGTGTTCCACGTCGCGGGCACCAACGGTAAAGGCTCCACCTGCGCCTTCCTGCGTGCTTCGGTCGAAGCCGCGGGATTGACTGCGCATGTCTATACCAGCCCGCATCTGGTGCGCTTCAATGAACGGATAAGGGTCGCAGGCAAGCTGATTACCGATGATGCGCTCGCAGCACTCCTCGCCGAGGTGCTGAACCATGCCGAGGGGCTTGGGCCAAGTTTTTTCGAAGTCACCACCGCTGCCGCATTCCTGGCATTCAGCCGCGCACCCGCCGATGCCTGCATCATAGAGGTCGGCCTTGGTGGCAGGCTCGATGCAACCAACATTATCGCCAAACCGGCGGTGTGCGGCATTGCCTCGCTCGGCATCGATCATGAAGCGTTCTTGCTGGCACCCGAAGCGGGGATCGACCCCGCCATGGCTCCGCTCGACCGCATCGCCTTTGAAAAGGCCGGGATTGCCAAAGCGGAAACACCGCTTGTCTGCCAGAAATATGCACCGTCGATGCTGCAACAGGTCGCAGCACAAGCCATGCGCGCTGGTGCCATATTGATTGATCGCGGCGCAGATTGGGATGCAACCGTCTATGATGGACGCCTGCATTACCGCGATGCTGCAGGAAAAATCAGCCTTCCCCTCCCCCGAATGGCAGGACCGCATCAGGCAGATAATGCCGCGCTTGCCATAGCCATGCTGCGCCATCAATCTGCGCTGGACGTTTCCGAGAGCGCGATGGCAGCCGCCATGGAATGGGCGAAATGGCCAGCGCGGCTGCAAAGGCTAGGGCCAGGGTTTCTGACCGCGCATCTGCCGCCGCTTGCGGGTATATGGCTCGATGGCGGGCATAATATGGATGCTGGGCTGGCGCTTGAAAAGCATTTTCATGATGTCCCGGATGCGAGCGTCCATCTGGTCATCGGCATGTTGGCGAACAAGGACCCTGCGGCGATTATCGCCCCTATCCTGCCCAAGCTGGCCAGCATTCATGCCGTTCCGGTGCGGGGCCATGACCATCACGGCCCTGATGCCTTCGCCGCTGCGACCGGGGGATTGCCGGTGACCGCCGCAATCGACGCTGCTGCTGCACTTGCCGCAATCGTCCCGAAACGAAGCGACAGCATATTGATCACCGGCTCGCTCTATCTCGCGGGCGAGGTGCTGAAACTGAACGGCGAAGAACCGACCTGATATTATTGCGATTGACTTGCAATAGCGACTGGCGCAGCATCCCTAAAACGGAGAATCGCCATGCGCCCAAATCTGCCCGCCAATACTGACATTACCGCCCTGCCCTTTGCCGCTCCGCTGGAGCCCAATCGCAGGCTGCTGCTTTATGCGCTGCGCCGGATGGGCGCACATGGGCTAAACGATGCGCATGCCGCGCAGGCGATGCTGGGTACATTCGGCATGGGCTATCGCCGCCCGCTGATGATGCTGCGCGTCTTTGTGCAGGAAAGCGCAAGCATGGCGGCGCGCAAGATCAGCATCACCGGCTGCTGCTGTATGCGCATGACGCTTGACGAAGCTCGGCTGATTGAGGCGATCGCTACCGCGGAAAGCGACGTGCAGGGCGCATCGCTGCTGCTGCGTCAGGCGATGGGCAGCGAGCAATATCTCGGTGCCCTATGCGCGGCGCAGGCGACACAAGCGGCCTTTGCGGACTTGGGACGACCGCTGGTTTAGCTTTCACCGTAGCCCTGAGCCTGTCGAAGGGCGCTTCACCGACAAACGCCCTTCGACAGGCTCAGGCTGCGGTTTTTTGCTCAAGTCACGCTATGGCCCGCCGTTTCCACGCCAAAGCCATACCCACCGCGAAGGAAGCCAAAGAGGCATAAAGCCACACCGGCTCCGCTGCCAATTGCTGCGACAAGAGCACGCCAACCAGCCCCGCAAGGATCAGCAGGAAGCCCAATATGCGCAGCGCGCCGACCGGCTCTTTCAGCTTGCTGTCGTCCAGCGCAGTGCTCTGCCTGATGCCTTCGCCGACATAGCCCTTGCTCCACAGGGCCCAGAGGAAGAGCATGCCGGGAATAGCCGCGACAATGGTGAAGCCCCAAAAGCCGACCCAGCCAATCTGCTCTGCGACCCATCCCGCTGGACCCGCCATGAAAGTACGCCCGACGCCCGCAAAGGAAGACAGAAGAGCGAATTGTGTCGCGGTGTAGGCGATACTCGACAGGCCCGACAAATAGGTCGCGAACACCGTCAGCCCGATACCGCTCGTGACATTTTCGGTGACGATCGCCGCGACCATCATCCAGTAATTATTTCCCGTCGCAGCCAAAATCATGAACATCGCGTTCGAGAACATCATGAGCAGGCCGGAGATGAGCAGCGCCCGCCCCATGCCCAGCCAGAGCAGGAAAGGCGCGCCCAGCGCCGAGCCAACGATCAACGCGGCAAAGCCCCAAATTTTGTTCGCACTGATATAGTCGAGGTCCGAAAAGCCAAGCTGCACGATCATCGGGCTGAGCATCGCCTGCCCCATGGCGTCGCCGACCTTTACCGTCAGCACAAAACCGAGGATCAGGAACGCACCATGCCGGGTCAGGAATTCGCGGAACGGATTGACCACAGATTCGGTCAGCCACTGGCCTGCCGTCATGCCGGTCGCATTGGCGAAGCGGTCAACAAATTTGCCGGGACCGACCCATAAAGCGCCGATGATCGCGGGGATTACGCACAGCGCCGTCAGTCCATAGCCCAGCCCCCAACCAAGCCCAAGACCTTCGCTCGATGCGATGTAAATTGTCCCCGCGCCTGCAATCAGATTCCCGGTGCGATAGCCGAACTGGTTTGCGGCAGTACCGTGCGCGAACTCATCCTCCTCCAATATCTCGATACGATAGGCATCGATGACAATATCCTGCGTCGCCGAGAGAAAGGCAGTCACCAGCGCCCAGAAGAAAAAGCCGCCAAGATTGCCGGGCTGTGGGTCGCTATGTCCCAAATTCCACACTGCAATCACCAGCAATGCCTGGATCAGGAACAGCCAGCTCCGCCGCTGGCCCAGCTTCTCATGCAGGATGGGCAGATGCAGTTTGTCGAGCAGCGGGGCCCAGAGGAATTTGATCGTATAGGGAATGCCAACCATCACCGCGAGGCCGATTGTGGTCGTGTCCAAGCCAACCTTGGCCAGCCAGAAGGTCAGCGTCGCGACCAGCAGCGTCAGCGGAAATCCGCTCGATATACCAAGCAGGAAGGCAACGCCGGGATTTTTGCGTAAATAGGGACGGAATTTTTCGCTGGTCAGCGCAACAAGCGCGACGCCGAGCAAAATGCCGACAAAAATCAAAAATCGCTGTAAATCGACCGACATGCGTTCCCTCCCCAACCTTCTTTTACACACCGTAGTGCTGAGCCTGTCGAAGCACGCCTATCGACAGTGCACAGCGCCATGATGAAAGGCGCCCTTCGACGAGCTCAGGGCTACGTTTATTTATCTCGTTTTGGCTCTATCGGCATTTTCCTGAATGGCCAGTGACTTTTGCCAAGCGTTGCGGCAAAGGCGCTGCTTATGGCAAAACCACCTTCAAAGCCTGCTTCCCGCCCCGCAAAGCCGCCTCGCCTCAAATGGGACAGCAAACCCGCGCGCAAGCCGCGTCCTGCCGCTGCGCCGTCCAAGGGCGCGCTGGAACGCGCCGATGGCGAGGAACGCATCGCCAAGCTGCTGGCGCGCGCAGGCGTTGCGTCGCGCCGCGAGGTTGAGCGGATGATCGCGGATAAAAGGGTTACGCTGAACGGCGTCGCGGTTGAAATCCCTGCAACTCTGCTGAAATCCTTGCACGGCGTTGCAGTGGACGGGCAGCCGGTCAAACAGGCCGAACCGACCAAGCTTTTTCTTTTTCACAAACCGGAAGGCTGCCTGACCGCCGAACGCGACTTTTCCGGCCGCAAGACCATTTATGACATTTTGCCCAAGGATCTTCCCCGATTGATGCCCATCGGGCGGCTCGATCTCAATACCGAGGGCCTGCTGCTGATGACCAATGACGGCGCGTTCAAGCGGCAGATGGAGCTACCGTCGACCGGCATCGAACGCACCTATCGCGCGCGCTGTTTCGGCGATATTTCGCAGACCCAGCTTGAGGAATTGATCCACGGCATTGAAATCGACGGCGTCCGCTATGGCAGGATCGATGCCAATCTGGAGCGGCGGACGGGGCGCAACGGCTGGCTGGAAATGACGCTGACCGAAGGCAAGAACCGCGAAGTGCGCCGCGTGCTTGAACATTTCGGCCTCGAAGTCAGCCGCCTGATCCGCACCCGCTATGGCCCCTTTGTGTTGGGTGAACTGGCACCGGGCGATGTCGGCGAAGTGCGGCGGGTGGATTTGATCGAGTTTCGGCGGGGGTTGAAGTGAGGGGGTCTAGCCCAACAAATCCTCCCCGGAACGGGGAGGTGGCGCGCGCGAAGCGCGTGACGGAGGGGCCGTTCCCGTCGGCACCCGGCCCCTCCGCCCCTACGGGGCACCTCCCCGTTCCGGGGAGGATTTAGCGATGCGCATCATCTCCGGCCAATGGCGCTCGCGTCCGCTCATCGCACCAAAAGGCGACACCACGCGCCCCACGGCGGACCGCACGCGCGAGACTTTGTTCTCCATGCTCACCAGCCGCCTTGGTTCGTTCGAGGGGCTGAAAGTGCTCGACCTGTTCGCAGGATCGGGCGCGCTGGGGCTTGAGGCGCTGTCGCGCGGCGCTGCCAGTTGCACTTTTGTCGAACAGGACAAGGCCGCACTCGACGCGCTCGATGCCAATATCGCCAAATTGGGAGCCAAGGCGCAATGCGATGTCCGCCGCAGCTCGGTCCTGGCGCTCGGCCCGGCGCGCGAAGCCTATGGCCTGATCTTGCTCGACCCGCCCTATGCCAGCGGCGCAGGCGAGGTCGCGCTCGACAAGCTTGCCCGCCTCGGCTGGTTCGCACCTGCTGCATGGATCAGCCTCGAAACCAGTGCACGCGAAAGCGTCGATGTGAAAGGCTTCACCATCGACACCAGCCGCGATGTCGGCAAAGCGCGCATCACGTTGTTGCGACCGGCATAATCCTACTTTACCGTCCAAGGCTGATCGCCATATTCCCACGCCCAAGGAAAGCCGGTCTTCCCAAGCACTTGCGACACAAGCGCTGGATATAGCTGCTCCGACCGCACGTCATTCGACAGTAGCAGCACACAACGCTGTCCCTGTTCCAGGCAGACCAGCGTGTTGCCCGTGCTGTCATTATGCCCCCCCTTTTGAAAGCCCGCACCTTGCGGCCCGGTAAAGGCCAGCACGCCAAGCGCCGCCGACAGCTGTGGATAAGGGGCAGTCTCGGGCTGCGGCAGCAGCGTCGGGAATTGTCCGCGCGACTTTATCGGCAATTGCGGTGAAACCATCGCTGCGCGCGCCTTTGCCGACAGACCATCGCCGCGCACATAGGCCGCAACCAGCTTCGCCAGATCGGCAATGCTGGTATCCATCGAGCCAGCGGCGCGCACCTTGCTGCGCTCGTCATGAGGTTCGACGCCGCCATCTTCTTTCCAACCATCAGCAAGATTGGCGGCAAAATGCGGCTGCCAGATCAGGCTGCTATTGGCCATGCCCAACGGCACGAAAAAGCGCCGCTGCATCTCGGCCTCGACATCCAGCCCCAGCCCGCGTTCGAGCACGAACTGCAAAAGATTGATGCCATCGCCCGAATAGGCATAGCGGGCACCGGGCTCGAAATGGAATTTCAGTTTTTGATCTTCGTTCAGCCAGTAAAAATTGGCGAAGCCCGACCCATGGTTGAGCAATAGGCGCGGCGTCAGTTTGCGCCAGCGTTCGTCGCCTGCGAGATGCCCATAAGGCGCGAACTTCTCTGCCTCGCCCACATATTCGGGCAATGGCTTGGCCAGGTAGGTGGCAATCGACGCATCGAGATCGATCTTCCCCTCATCGGCAAGCTGCGCGACCAGATAGCCAAAGGCCATTTTGGTGAGCGATGCGCCATACATCACGGTATCCGTGGTCAGCGGATCGCCCGCTGCGTTTCGCTTACCCCAGCTTTTGACGAATGTTACCTCGCCATTCTCGATGATTGCCATGGCGAGGCCCTGGCTGCCTGTACGTGCCATGCCTTTCGTGACACTGGCGTCGATATCGTCGCTGATGGGCGCTGCTTGCAGAGCGCTGGAAAGCAAAATGGCGGCGGTCGCGATCAGCAAATTCCTCCAGCGCACAATTGGTCCCCCAAAGGATATAGTGGCAAAATATCCTGCTCCTGCTAGCAGCGCCAGACCTGCTGTAAAACAGAAAGCGTATACTAGGATGACGACAAGCCCCAAACTCGATGCCACAGGCTGGGGGCTGATCGCCATCCTGTCCGTCATTTGGGGCGGGGCGTTTTTCCTGATCGAGGTTGGCCTGCGCAGCTATCCGCCGATCACGCTTGTCTTCATGCGGCTTGCGCTTGCCGTGCCGCCAATGTGGCTTGCGATGCGGTTGATGGGGGAGCGTTTGCCGCGCGAGCCGCGGCTGTGGTGGCTGCTGACCGTTGTCGGCGCGCTGAATTGTGCGTTGCCCTTCATCCTGTTTTTCTGGGGCCAGCAATATCTCGACAGCGGCTATGCGGCGATATTGAACGCCACAACGCCAATCTGGGGCGTTATCACCGCGCATTTCCTGACCAGCGATGAAAAGGCGACCCCGGCGCGCATCGTCGGCGTGCTTCTGGGCATGGCGGGCATTATCGTTATGGTTGGTCCGTCGGCAATGGCCGGACTGTCGGACAATTTGCTCGCCCAGATCGCCTGCCTTGTTTCGACGGTGTTTTACAGTTTTGCCGCTATCTATGGTCGCCGCCTGTCGCAAGGGTCATTGACTCCGATGGCGGTGGCAACTGGGCAGACGTTGACGGCGACGCTGCTGATGGTTCCGGTGGTCCTGCTGGTCGATCAGCCCTGGACGATGGCGACGCCCCGGCTCGATGCGACGCTGGCGGGGATTACACTTGCGCTGCTTTCGACCGCGCTGGCCTATACGCTCTATTTCCGCCTGATCGACCGGGCCGGGGCCTCGAACGCGCAGCTTGTCGCATTCCTGATGCCGATCCTTGCAGTCATCCTCGGTTTTGCCTTTTTGAACGAGAGCCTGTCGGGCGGGCAGGTCATTGGCGCAGCGCTTATCGGGCTTGGTCTGGTGATTTTGGATGGAAGGCTGCTTGCGCGCCGCGTTGCCGTTCCCTAACTGTTCACACGTGACCGAAACTGCCCCCGCCACTCTCCCGCCCTGGCTCGTCAGCCTGAACGCGCCGCAGCGTGTGGCTGTGCTGACGACCGAAGGCCCCGTGCTTATGCTGGCAGGCGCTGGCACTGGGAAGACCGCCGCGCTCACCTCAAGGCTGGCCTATATCATTGCGCAGCGGCTTGCATGGCCGTCTGAAATCCTCGCCGTCACCTTTACCAACAAGGCCGCGCGCGAGATGAAGGAGCGGATGGGCCGGATGATCGGCGATGCTGTCGAGGGGATGCCTTGGCTTGGCACTTTCCATAGCATCGGCGCGAAAATGCTCCGCCGTCATGCAGAGCTGCTGGGCCTCAAAAGCAATTTCACCATCATCGACATGGACGACCAGTTGCGGCTTTTGAAGCAACTCATTCAAGCCGCCAATATCGACGACAAGCGCTGGCCCGCACGCGCGCTCGCCAGCCTGATCGACAAGTGGAAGAATAAGGGACTGACCCCCGACCAGATCGAGCCGCAAGAAAGTTCGCTTTATGCGGATGGCAAGGGACAGGCGCTTTACACCGTCTATCAGGCGCGGCTGCGCGAATTGAACGCGTGCGATTTTGGCGACCTGTTGCTGCACGGCCTCACGCTGCTACGCAATCACCGCGATGTGCTGGAGGAGTATCAGCGCAAGTTCAAATATATCCTTGTCGATGAATATCAGGACACCAACACCGTCCAATATCTGTGGCTGCGCCTCCTCGCGCAGGCGCGCAAGAATATCTGCGTGGTGGGTGACGATGACCAGTCGGTCTATTCATGGCGCGGCGCAGAAGTTGCCAATATCCTGCGGTTTGAAAAGGACTTTCCGGGCGCGAAGATTATCCGGCTCGAACAAAATTACCGCTCCACCCCGCATATCCTTGCTGCCGCCTCGGGGCTGATCGATGCGAATAGCGGGCGGCTGGGCAAGACATTGTGGACCGAAATCGACCAGGGCGAAAAGGTGCGCGTGCTCGGCGTCTGGGATGGCCCCGAGGAAGCGCGGCGGATTGGCGAAGAGATAGAGGCGCTGCAATATCGCGGCGTTTCGTTGAACCATGTCGCGATCCTTGTGCGCGCGCAGTTCCAGACGCGCGAATTTGAGGACCGCTTCATCCAGATCGGCCTTAACTACCGGATTATCGGCGGTTTCCGCTTTTACGAACGCGCCGAAATCCGCGATGCGATTGCCTATTTGCGCATCGTCAACCAGCCGGCCGACGACCTCGCCTTTGAACGCATCATCAATGTGCCGAAACGCGGGATCGGCGACAAGGCGGTCGAAAAAATCCACCGCGTCGCGCGCGCAGAGCGTGTGCCATTGAGCCTTGCCGCTTCGCGCATTGTCGGCACCGATGAATTGACCGGCAGGGCGCGCAAATCGCTTGCCGACCTTGTCATCGATATTGCCCGCTGGCGCGACAGCGCCTCCACCCTGCGGCCCAGCGCGCTTGCCGAACTGGTGCTGGAGGACAGCGGCTACACCGCAGCCTTGCAGGCCGAACGCAGCACCGAAGCCTCGGGGCGACTCGACAACCTCAAGGAACTCACGCGCGCGATGGAGGAATATGAGACGCTGGGCGACTTCCTCGAGCATGTCAGCCTGGTGATGGACAATGACGGCGGCGCGAATGATGAGGCAATCACGATCATGACGATCCACGCCGCCAAGGGTCTGGAATTTCATCATGTGTTCTGCGCCGGGTGGGAGGATGGTGTTTTTCCAAGCCAGCGCGCGATGGACGAAGGCGGGCTCGCCAGCGTCGAGGAGGAACGGCGCCTGGCCTATGTCGCGATCACCCGCGCGCGCGAAAAATGCACGATCACACACGCCGCGAACCGGCGCATCTACGGCCAATGGACGTCGAGCATCCCCAGCCGCTTCATCGATGAACTGCCGGCAGAGCATATCGAGGTCGAGCAGACGATGACTGGAGGCGCATCATTGTGGCGCGCCAACTGGTCTGAACGCGAAGACCCCTTCGCCCATCTCGCCGCCGCCAACGCCACCCGCGCCGGCGCCCGCGGCCCCGGCTGGCAACGCGCAGCAACCAGCGGCGGCTTTAACCCCACTCCGCAGCGCATCGCCGAAGTGTCCAAACCCGCAGTCGGCCTGGGCGCAAAGGGCCGTAGCGACCTTGCTGTCGGGATGCGCGTTTTCCACGAGAAATTCGGTTATGGCGTGATCGAGGATATCGAGGGCAACAAGCTGGAGATTGCGTTTGAGACTGCTGGTAGCAAACGGGTGATGGACAGTTTTGTCAGCCTTGGTTGAGGCAGGAAGATGCGCGCGCCAAGCCCTTGCCTGTTAGTGAACAGATTTTTTTCGGTCCAGGCCTAAATTTCCCGAACCACCGGTCGTAACCGCATGAGCAAAGGCTGCACCGCGCAGCAATCGTTTGCAAATAGCGGGGGCGAATGAAAATCGGACTGTTGGCGAGGCGCGCAGGATGCTGACGCCGTTGAGACCGGACCAGCTGGTTGTGGGCATGTACGTCCATGCGCTTGACCTGCCATGGCACAAGCATCCTTTCTGGCGCAGGCGTTTCCTCATCCGCACACCGGAGCAGTTGAAAGCGGTCCAGGAATGTGGCTCCGGCAGTGTCACAATCGATACCGACCGAGGTATCGCATGGGTGCCCGAAACAGGTGGCTTTGGAGAAGAAGCCGCAGCAACCGAGCCGGCTGGGACTGCCCGGATTGACAGCCAAAGGCATCCCGCTGGCCATATTGTGCAATCGGATGAAACGCCGCAACCAGCAAGAAAGTCGCTCAGTGGACGCCAACGCGCGCTGGAAATACGAAAGGCAACCCGCCTTTTGAAAAATTCCAAAGCGCAGGTGATCAAGCTGTTCGACGATGCCCGCATGGGCCGCTCAATCCGCACAAAGCGCATGGCGCAGCTGGTCGACCAGATTTCCGATAGCGTCGCGACCGATCCGTCGATCATGCTCAACGTCGCGCGGCTAAAGCGAAAGGATGAATATACTTTCCTGCATTCGGTGTCGGTCTGTGCCTTGATGATCAATTTTGCCCGTCATCTCGGTATGGACGAGGCAACGGTCCGCGATTTTGGCATGGCTGGCATGCTGCACGACGTCGGCAAGATGACGATTCCCGACGCAATATTGAACAAGCCCGGCAGTCTGGACGACAGGGAGTTCACCATCGTCAGAAATCATCCGGAAAAGGGCCATGCTATCCTGTCGGCATCGAAGGATGTCAGCCAGACCGCACTCGACGTGTGCCTGCTGCACCATGAAAAGATGGACGGCACAGGCTATCCGCGAAAGATTCCCGCCGACACGCTGAGCCTTGCGGTGCGGATGTCGGCGATTTGCGACGTTTATGACGCTATCACCTCGCAGCGTTCCTATAACCGTCCCTTTGGGGGCGCCGAGGCACTCGCCAAGATGCTGTCATGGAAGGGGCATTTCGACCAGCTTCTCTTGCGGTCATTCGTTGAAAGCATGGGGATCATCCCCGCAGGGAGTATCGTACGGATGCAGGACAACAGCCTTGCCGTTGTCATCGGTGAGGATCCCGATGATTACACTCAGGCTAAGGTGCGCAAATTCTATTCGCTTGACCGGCAGGAGGCTGTCGCGTGGCACGATGTCCAGCTGTCCCGGGATGTCAGCAGTGAAAGGATAGCTGCAATCGAATATGATCTGCCGCCTCACCTTAGCGCGCTTGGCCATCGTGCCGTGGAAAGCGCAATGCCCATTGTCTGATCGTTTTTCAGGGCAATGGAATTTGAAAACAGGGAAACGCTACTGCCAAAAGGCCTGATTTTGCGCACTCGCAAAATCCGTAATCAAAAACCGCTGTCCTACAACGCCCAAAATCGCGCATATACTGGTCGATGCGCGACGCCGGTTTCCTCGCTTGTTCTGCAAAAGCCAAACAGCACCGCGAGGGCGCGCGCACTAAATTGACAAAGTGGACAGTTACACCCCCCATCAAGCGACAATCTTGTCAATTTAAGGCCGGTTCATCCCCGCTCGGCGGCGGGCAATTCAGCCACATGCCCCGGCATCGCCCGGTCCCAGCCTTCGCGGGCCGCCCTGATCATCACCTTCAACCGCTCCCCTTGCCGCACCCATGCGGCATCAATCTCCGCATCCCACGCCTCCCCCGCCAGTTCGCCCAGCACGACAACCGTCAAATCGATCCAGCTTTCATATTCCTCCCACGGCAGCCTTCCATAGCTGCGGTGAGTGAAGGCGAGTTCGTCGACCAGCGGTCCGACCCAATGCTCCTCGCCGCGCGCCAGGCCGAGCATCATTTCGACCGTTTCGTCAGTCATCCGGCGGCTGGAGGCGTCGGTGTTGATGAAGGTCGCGGCGCGCTTTGGCCATGCGGCAAACCAGCGCGCGAACAAGGGATGGCGCAACTCCACACCAGCGTCAGCGACAGCGACAAGGCTGGCCTCCATCAGTGCTGCATCATCGGTCATGCGGCCATTTCTCTCATTGGGGAACGGATTGCCTGTCTGGCGCGTTCTGTCCGCAGACACAAGGAGCAAGCCCCATGAGCTATATCGAAACCCGCGATGGCACCCATCTTTATGTCAAGGATTGGGGCGACGGCGATCCGGTTGTGCTGATCCATGGTTGGCCGCTGTCCGCCGACAGCTGGGACCCGGTTGCGTTGGCGCTTGCCGAAGCGGGGCACCGCGCGATCAGCTATGACCGGCGCGGGTTCGGGCGATCCGAACAAAGCTGGCACGGGCATGATTATGACGGGCTGACCGACGATCTGGCCGATGTGATGGAGGAGCTTGGCGCAACCGAAAATGTCACGCTGGTCGGCTTTTCGATGGGTGGCGGAGAGGTGGCGCGCTACATGTCGCGCTATGACGGGCAAGGCGTAGCCCGTGCGGCGCTGATTTCGTCTGTCGTGCCTTTCGTCAAGCAGACCGATGACAATCCCGATGGCGTCCCACAATCGATGCTCGATCAGATCATGCAGGAATTGCGCGCCGACCGCCCGGCCTTCCTGCGCACCTTCCTCGACCAATTTTATGGCGTCGGCTGGATTTCAAAACCTGTTAGCCAAGCGGTACTCGATGCAAGCTGGCATATGGGGATGCAGGCGGGCCTCGCGCAAACGGTGATGTGCGCGCAGGCCTGGTCATCAACCGATTTCACCGCCGACTGCGCGGCCTTCAATGTGCCGACGCTGATCATCCACGGCACGGCAGACAGGAATGTGCCTATCGATCCGACGGCGCGCATGGCGGCACGGCTGATCCCGCAAGCGCAACTGGTCGAATATGATGGCGAGCCGCATGGCATATTCGAAACGCAGCGCGACAGGCTGGTGGCCGATCTGCTGACCTTCATCAATGGCGGCGACGTGCTTGCCCGCGCGTCGGAGTATGAACAGCCGCCGATTGTCCTATCCCCGGCCGGTGTCATATAGGCGATGCAGCTCAACCCCTCGATCCCGCTGCACAGCATTGACACCGAAATACTCACCCGGCTGGGCATCGCCGCGCTGATCGGACTGGCGTTGGGGCTCGACCGTGAACTGCGCGGTCATGCCGCCGGCATGCGCACGCACGGCCTGATCTGCTTTGCCGCTTCGATCATGACGGTGGCGATGTTGGCCTTGTACAACCAGCTCGACGGCACCGAATCGATGGACCCGCTCCGCGTTTTCGAAGGCGCAGGGGCATTTGTCGGCATCGTCGCGGCGGGACTGATCGTGGTCACCAAGGGCGAGGTGCATAATCTGACCACAGCGGTCAACATCTGGCTGGCAACGGTGATCGGCATCGCCTGCGGTGCCGGGCAATGGCCATTGGTCGCGATAGGCGTGGGCCTTGGTATCGTCATGCTCACCGGGCTTGGCTTTGTCGAACAGCGCTTCTTCCCCAATACCGAAAAGCGGAGACCGGAAAACCGCGAATAGGTCTGCCTACATAAGGCGTAGCAGGCTTGGCATTGCGCCGACCCGATGGCCGCTATAGGGGCTGCTGCAAGCCATGTCGTCTGCGCCGCATCCCATAACGATCCCCGATTTCCGGCTATATTGGCTGGCGCGGTTTATGGCGGTGATTTCGACCATGGCGATGGTGGTGATCATTGCCTACCAAACCTACGACATCGCCCGCACCGATTATGGCATGTCGATCAAGGAGGCGTCGTTCCAGCTCGGCCTTCTGGGGCTCGCACAATTTATTCCGCTGGCGTTGCTGACCCCCGTTGCCGGATGGGCCGCCGACCGGTGGGAGCGGCGGACTGTCGCGCGTTTCGCCAACAGCATCGATATGGGCATAGCGCTGCTGCTTGGCTGGCTAACAATGACCGACGGGCTGAACCTGCCACTAGTGTTCCTGCTCGCCGCCTTGCATGGCGTCGCGCGCGTCTTCGTCGGGCCATCGATGACAGCCATCGTCCCCAACATCGTACCACCCGAATCGCTGCCCAAGGCAATCGCGCTGAGTTCGATCGCATGGCAGTCGGCATCGGTCATCGGCCCTGCTGCGGGGGGCTTTCTATACGAAAGCGATGCCGCCCTGCCCTACTGGGTCGCGGCGGCCTGCATGTTCCTCGCATCGGTCTCGGTCAGCTTCATCCGCCCAGTGCATCCGCCGCCAATGGGACGCGAACTGCATCCGGTCAAGCAGATGGCAGAAGGGCTGCGTTACACCTGGCGCGAACGGTTTCTGCTGGGAGCAATCACGCTCGACCTGTTTGCCGTGCTGCTGGCCGGGGCAACCGCACTGATGCCGGTTTATGCCCGCGACATATTGCAGGTCGGTGCCGATGGCCTGGGGCAGATGCGCGCGGCACCGGCGCTTGGTGCAGCGGCGGTTGCGTTGCTGCTCGCCTTCCGGCCGCTCAGGCACAATGTCGGGGTCAAAATGCTGTGGGCCGTGGTGGTGTTCGGGCTGGCGACCATCGTCTTTGGCCTAAGCCACATCATTGGCGACTTCACCGCGCTGAATGCCATGGCGATTGCGCTAGTGGCGCTGGTTATCCTTGGCGCGGCGGACATGCTGTCGGTCTATGTCCGCAGCAGCCTGGTGCAGCTCAACACCCCCGACAGCATGCGCGGGCGGGTGAGCGCAGTATCGGGGCTCGCCATCTCCGCCTCAAACGAGCTTGGCGAACTGCAATCAGGCTTTGCTGCTGCCCTGCTCGGCCCGGTGGGTGCGGTCGTGGCTGGCGGCGCGGGCGCGATACTGGTAACAGGCGTCTGGGCGCGGCTGTTCCCCGAACTCAAAAACGCCCGGACATTCGAACCGCAATTTCGCAAACCCGGCCCGAACTGACATCGCCTTGCGGCGGTTTGCCGCCAAAACAAATCCTCTCGCCGCAAACGCATTGTCAATCAAATTAGTTGAATTAGTGCAAAGCCACCCGTCGCAAACGGCCCCATCTCCAATCACTGATTGCATTCGAAGGAGCCAACGCATGTCGCCAACCACCCAAAATCCATCGATCCTGCTCGTTCCCGGCCTCAACAATAGCGGGCCCACGCACTGGCAAAGCGAATGGGAAAAATTTTTGCCCAAAGCCAGCCGTGTGCCACTTGGAAGCTGGAGTCATCCACATCGTAGTTCGTGGATCACCAATCTGGGGATTGCCATCCGCCAGACGGCAGGTCCCAAAATCCTTGTCGCACACAGTCTCGGCTGTCACGCTGTCGCGCAATGGGCAGCAAACGAGCCGGACGCTGCGGGACATGACATTGTGGGGGCGCTGCTTGTCGCTCCGCCCGATGTGGACAGCATTTCAGACGGCTCAACGCTGGCATCGTTCAAACCCAGTCCGCGCAAATTCCTGCCCTTTCCGGCAACCTTGGTGGCAAGCGCCAATGATCCCTATTGTGAGCTCGAACAGGCCCGAAAACTTGCGCGATGTTGGCGTGCGAAATTTATCAATGCCGGACTGTTTGGCCATTTGAACGCTGAATCCGGAATCGGATCCTGGCCTTATGGACTATATCTGCTCGACAGCCTAAAGACGGAGCGGAGCCCTTTCGTAAACCCCGCCTTGGTGGCCCGTATCGAGCGCCACCGCCGCGAACGGGCCTTTGAGAGCAATTCGCTTTGAACAAGGAAGACTCAGTATGAAGGCCAATTCGATCCTCGATACCATCGGCAACAGCCCGCATATCCGGGTGCAGCGCCTGTTTGGCGATGCTGAAGTGTGGATCAAGTCGGAACGGTCGAACCCCGGTGGATCGATCAAGGACCGGATTGGCCTTGCGATGATCGAGGCAGCAGAGCGCGATGGCAGCCTGCAGCCCGGCGGCACGATAATCGAGCCGACATCGGGCAATACCGGCGTCGGGCTTGCGATGGTCGCAGCGGTCAAGGGATACAAGCTGGTGCTTGTGATGCCCGAGAGCATGTCGGTCGAGCGCCGCCGCCTGATGCTGGCCTATGGCGCGAGTTTCGACCTGACACCGCGCGAAAAGGGAATGAAGGGTGCAATCGAGCGCGCGCTTGAACTGGTCGAGCAGACACCCGGGGCATGGATGCCGCAACAGTTTGAAAACCCCGCCAATGTCGATGTCCATGTGCAGACGACCGGTCCGGAAATCCTCGCCGATTTTGCCGACAGCCCGATCGATGTCATCATCACCGGTGTTGGCACGGGCGGCCATATCACGGGCTGCGCCGAGGTGTTGAAAAAGGCGTGGCCGAACCTCAAAGTCTTTGCCGTCGAGCCGACATTGTCGCCGGTGATCAGCGGCGGGCAACCGGGACCGCATCCTATTCAGGGCATCGGTGCCGGCTTCATTCCCGCGAATTTGCACACCCAGCTGATCGACGGTGTCATCCAGGTCGATCCCGAGGATGCGAAGGAAATGGCCCGCCGCGCCGCGCGCGAGGAAGGGATGCTGGTGGGTATCTCCTCAGGCGCCACGCTTGCCGCCATTGCGCAGAAGCTGAAGGAACTGCCCGCTGGCAGCCGTATCCTCGGCTTCAATTATGACACGGGCGAGCGCTATCTGTCGGTGCCCGACTTCCTGCCCGTCGAATAAATAGGGACAGTCCCTATTTAATTTATCTGCGGTCGAATGACCAAAAGACTGCCGGGGCGGACCAGATACGCCCCGGCGAGTCCTGCGCCCCCCGCCCCATTTCAGCCAGGGGTTTATTGTCCCTCAGGCTGCCCTTCGGGTTCTACTGGCGGCGGAGCCTTGTTTTCATCGGGTTTGCCGTCGCCGTCATTGTCGAGCAGATCGGGCTTGCCATCGCCATTGACATCCCACGCATCGGGAATGCCATTGGCATCGCGATCCCAGGCGTCTGCCTTGCCGTCCTTGTCCGTATCAATGGTGGGCGGCGGCACCTGCTTTTCCGCCATGGGAACCTTCACACTGTCTTTTGCCGGATCGGCTGCGTGGACTGCGCCGGCGGCAAAGGGCAGGATGAAGGCAAATGCCGCAAACTGCGCGACCGGTTTTTTGGGCTTTGACATTGGTTGCTCCTAGTCAAATATCCCCTGTCGAGAGCGAGCATTGCGGGACGGGCTTCGCAAATCCAGCAGATTGCGGTCATGCGAAGGGTGCCAAAGGCTAACCGCTCGTCGCATTCCAGTCGCCGTCTTGCAGCAACAGGCTATCGCGCGCTCCGTCTCCGCAGCCTCTTTGCGATCCGCACCTTGCCTTCGCGCCAGCGCCGTTTGAGACCGCGTTCGGCAAACGGCTCTAGGAAGCCGTCCGCATGTTCGGGATCGAGCAGTTCCTTGTCGGCGATCAATTGTTCGAATGGCCCGGGCTTGATCAGGTCGAGCAGATCGAGCGTTTTGCCGTCACCGCGCAACTCCTCGATCGCCGCAACCAGCGACCCGTGACGGCTCAAGCATTCTGCGAAGCGGGCAGGTTCGACTCCCAGATGTTCGGCCAATAAACGCGTGCGTAATGTAGCGATTTCCCCGCCAGCCTTGGCGTTGCCCGGTAGAGAGCAATCGAGCACGACATCGCATTCGCTGTCGAGCCCCATAGAGCGGTTGTTGAGATTGGCAGAGCCGATCCGCAGCACACAATCGTCGACGATCATCAGCTTGGCATGGACATAGATATCGGTCCCGCCCTTTGTCATCGGCACATAGATGCGAAAGCGGTTGCCGCTATCGACCTTGCCGATTGCCCGCGCCAGCTGCACGCGCGCCGCGTCCATTGCCTTTTGTTCGAGCCAGCCATCGGCGGTACGCGGCATGACCGCGACGATTTCCGGCGGGTCATCCTCCTGCATGCGTGTTGAAATAGCGGCGGCGATTTTCGCCGACGTAAGATACTGGTTTTCGATATAGATGAAGCGGCGCGCTGCCGCGATCATATCGAGCGTCAGCCGTTCGATTTCACGCACTTCCTCCACATTGCCATGTGCGGCGCGGGTGCGGGCAATGGCGATTTCGACATCCTCAAAATTGACGATAACGTCGTCCGGCCAATCAAGCGAAGCGGACTCAACCTGAGGCAAAGGGTCTCCGCCCGCCACCTGCCAGCGATCACGCGCCAGTTCGCCCAGCGCACCAGCTACCGGGCCATCCATCAACACGGTGATGTCGTGCCACGGCGGACAGGGCCTGCCATTGGGCCAGGTCCGCGCAGGGTTATCGTCCAGATGCTCGGGCGTATCCCAACGCCCGCTTGCCAGATCGATGCCGCCGCAGACTGCCATCGCATCGTCGATCACGACGATTTTCTGGTGATGGCTGCACCCCGCCGGATGCATGCCATCGAATTTGAACTCGATCGCTGGCGTCGCCGCCCAGCGGATCAACGTCCAAAGGCTTTGCGGGATCAGAAACTGTTTGAGCGCGCCAAAGCGCCATTTCAGGATCGCAATCCGCCGCCGCGGGTTCGTGCGCGCGAGCCGCAGGAAGAAGCGCGACAGCCGTGCCTTGCGCTTCGGAGCCATCGGCTCCAGCGATATGCGGCTGTCAAAATCCCAGCCGATGAAGATCAGCAGATTCTGCGCCGCCTCGCACAATTCGCGGATGAAGTGGAAATAATCCGCAGCGTCGATAATCACCGCAACGCGGTTTGCAGGCTCGATACGCCAGCAATTATATCCGGCCTTGACCACCGGTTCGCGAGCGCCGCCGGTGGGCAAGTCCGTTTCCATCACGCTGCCGCAAACATCTCCGGCTCAAGCGCCATGATTGCTTCGCTCCCTGCCTCGATCTTGCGGCGCAGCGAACCACAATCGGGCAGGAACCGCTCGGCAAAATAGCGGGCCGTGACGAGTTTCGTCTGATAGAAAGCAGCATTGCCGCGCCCTGCATCAAGCGCCTCCTGCGCGGCCACGGCCATACGCAGCCAAAGCAGGCCGAGCGTCACAATCCCCATCATGTGCATATAATGATGCGCGCCAGCGCCGACATTATTGGGATTGGCCATGCCGTTTTGCATGAACCACATCGTCGCAGCTTTCAGCTCACCATTGGCCTTTTCAAGCCGCCCGGCGAAGTCGGCAAGCGCGCCGTCCTTGGCAGCTGCGCACTCGTCATCGACCGTCTTGAAGAAAGCCTGCACCGCACGGCCGCCATTTTGCGCCAGTTTCCGCCCGACAAGATCCATTGCCTGCACGCCGTTTGCGCCCTCATAGATCATCGTGATGCGGGCATCGCGGACATATTGTTCCATGCCCCATTCGCCGACATAGCCGTGTCCGCCATAGACTTGCTGCGCATTGGTGGCGACGTCGTAGCCTTTGTCGGTGCCGTAGCCCTTGATCACCGGCGTCAGCAGCGACAGCATGTCGTCTGCCAAAACCCGTTCCTCTTCGCTGGGCGCAGCGTGGATCATGTCGGCAAGCAACGCGCCCCAAAGGCAGAATGCACGCATGCCTTCAGTAAAGGCCTTGGCGTCCATCAGCATCCGGCGGACATCGGGGTGCACAAACAGCGTGTCGGCCTTTTCCGCGGTATCGACAGGACCCGTCAGCGCCCGGCCCTGACGACGGTCGTGCGCATATTGGACAGCGTTCTGATAGGCGACCTCGGCAATGCCGAGACCCTGCTGCCCGACGCCCAGCCGCGCAATATTCATCATAATGAACATGGCAGCCAGGCCCTTATTCTCTTCACCGACCATATAGCCGGTCGCCTCGTCATAATTCATGACGCAGGTCGAATTGCCGTGGATACCCATTTTATGCTCAAGGCTGCCGCAGCCCAATGTATTGCGTGCGCCCAGCGAGCCGTCTGCATTGACCAGGAATTTCGGCACGATGAAAAGCGAGATGCCTTTGACATTGTCCGGCGCATCAGGCGTCTTGGCGAGGACGAGGTGAATGATATTCTCGGCCAGATCATGCTCGCCTGACGAAATGAAAATCTTGGTTCCCGAAATAGCGTAGCTGCCATCGCCCTTTGGCACGGCCTTGGTGCGGATCAGGCCAAGGTCCGTCCCGCAATGCGGCTCGGTCAGGTTCATCGTGCCCGTCCATTTGCCGCTGATCATGTTTGGTGCATAGGTCGCCTTTTGCTCCTCGCTGCCCTTGACGAGAATTGCAGAGACTGCACCATGGGTCAGTCCCGGATACATGGCGAAGGCCATGTTGCTCGACGCCATATATTCCTCGAACGCCATGGAAAGGATGTGCGGCATCCCCTGCCCGCCAAATTCTTCGGGTGCCGAAAGCGTTCCCCAACCCGCTGCGCAATAGGCATCATAGGCTGCCTTGAAGCCCTCGGGTGTCGTCACCGAGCCATCGGCATGGCGTGTGCACCCTTGCTTGTCGCCGACAGTATTCAGCGGAAACAGCTCATTCTCGACGAACTTCGCGCCCTCGGTAAGGATCGCCTCGATCATATCAGGGCTGGCATTTTCAAAGCCCGGCAGATTGGCGTGCTTTTCAACCTTCAGCACTTCGTTCAGCACAAAGAGCGTGTCGCGAACCGGGGCTTTATACTGGGGCATTATATACTCCTGCTAACTGGGAACGCGGTTCACGCCGCTTTGGCTTCGGCCGCCTCTACTTTTTCGACCAAGCTGACAAATTCGGTCAGCTCGGCAATCGCGCTGTCGAGATCATGCCGCTGTTTGGACAACAAGCCAATACGTTCGCGACATTTCTCTATCGTGACACGCCGCTGGATATTGCGGCCATCGTTAAGATCGTAAAGATCGATCATCTCGCGAATTTCGGCAAGGCTGAAACCGACCCGCTTGGCCCGCAAGATCCAGGCAAGCCGCGCCCGGTCACGCTTCGAATAAATCCGCGCCAATCCCTGCCGCTGAGGGGCGATCAGTCCCTGATCCTCATAAAAACGCAAGGCTCGCGCCGTTACATCGAATTCGGTCGACAGATCGGAAATGGTATAACTTTCGCGCCCGGAAGCATCGGGCGTGTCGATCGTTGCATCGGCCCTTCGGCTGTCCCTTGTGATTGCATCCATTGCCGCTTCCCTTTCCCAAGGCATGCGGCAATATCTACTTTACGTTAGCGTAAACGTCAATCATCCCATTTGCGTGGGGACATCGGCGACCGGTTCGACTTCCAGCTTGGGCTCCGTCTCGGGTTCAGGCTGCGGCGTGGGCGTCGTCTCCGGCTGGGGCTGAGGCTCGACGACAGGCTCCGGCTTGGGCTCCGGCCGGTTAAGATCGGCAAGGATCGTCACCGGCTGTTTCATCTTCGTAACGCTATAAAGCGCTTTCGCGAAGGGCAGCGGCAGGCGGACGCAGCCATGCGATGCCGGATAGCCGGGAATATGCCCGGCGTGCAGCGCAATGCCGTCCCACGTCAGCCGCTGCATATAGGGCATGGGAGCATTGCTGTAGAGGTTCGATTTGTGATCGATATTTTTCTGCAGGATTTCAAAGGTACCGGTCGGTGTCGGCTTGTCCTTCTTGCCCGCTGAAATGGTCGAAACGCCCACCAGCGTATCGCCATCGAATACATAGAGCCGCTGGATATCGAGCACCGCGATTATGCGCAAATCGGTGGCGTTGTAGGCCCGCTTTTCCCAAATATACTGGCCGGGTTTCAGGCTGTCGACGGGCTCCTTCTTTGCAGGCTTTTTCGCGACAGGCGGCTTGGCAGCCTCCGGCTTTTCTGCAACTGGCTCGGTTACTTTTGCGGCATCGGTCGGCGCCTCCTGCGCCGGCGCATCGGACACGGTCGCATCCTGTGTCTGCGCCAAGGCAGGACTGGCCATGGCGATTCCTAAACCGGCCAAAAAGCAGGTTATCGAGCGCATTGCAAAACTCCCTCACGGGGCTAGCCCCCGTCGTTCAATTGCACTGCACTTAGGATGAAATGATTTGCCTTTCAACGCCCTTGATGGTGCGCCGGGCACAGCATCAAGGTCGTCCGAACACCCCGCAGATGACACGCGCGCCGCTGTTTCCACTCGGATCGGTGGAATAATCGTCGGCCTTCTCATGGATGATAAGCGACAGGCCATCGGCATCCATTGCGCTGTCCCACTGCCCGCCCTCAATTTTTGCCTCAAGCACGCCTGCACCACCGGTCCCCACGACCAGATTGCGCAGGTCGCCGGCGTGGGCTCCCATGGGGTTATCAAAACCGTGCATTTTGTTCGCAGGGTTCCAGTGCGGTCCCGCAGAGGTGAAAGCCGGCGCTTCGCATCTGCCAATGGTGTGCAGGTGAATGCCATAGGTCCCCGAGGCGAGGCCGGTCGCGCTGACATTGAGCCATAGGCCATCGGTACGCCGCGACAGGGTCGCGACACCATGACTGGTGCCATCGGCCTTTCTAATTTGCGCCACGGCGACATCGGACACGCCGATTGTTTCGGCGGTTTGCGCGGTGGAACAGGCGGTCATCGCCAGAAACAGCAATGGCAGGGCTTTTTGCACGATCTAATCCTTCCGATATTAGCCAACCGTAAAATCCGGCAAGCCGCCAAATGTTTCAAGTGCGCAAAAACCCCTAGGCAGTCCGCCATTCAGCCCTTGGCACGCCCTGCGCATAGAGCAGAGCAGTTAAATCATTGTGACGCACCGCAAAGTTCGACGCCTCGGCCAGCGCAGGGCGCGGATGGTAGCCAACGCCTAACCCACCAAGGCCGACCGCAGCCTCGATCATGGGCAGGTCATTGGCACCGTCTCCTACTGCAAGCACGGCCCCGTTCGGCGCCGATTGAGCGGCCCTTTCCAGCACTGCCCTTTTGGCGGAGGCATCCACGATCTCGCCGGTCAGCCGCCCCGTAAGCTTGCCATCCTCGACTTCCAGCACATTGGCGTGCACCTCTGCGAGGCCGATCTGCGCAGCGACCGGGCCGGTGAAAGCGGTAAACCCGCCCGAAACAAGGATGGTGTGCGCGCCCCAGCCCGCCATGCTGCGCACCAGTTCGATGGCACCCGGCATCGGCCGCACGCGGTCGCGCAGGCATTCGGCAATGACATTTTCGTTGAGGCCCGCGAGTAGCGCCACCCGCGCCTTCAGCGCCTCGGCAAAATCGAGCTCACCTGCCATCGCGCGTTCGGTGATTGCTGCAATCTCGGGCTTTATCCCCGCATAGTCCGCAAGCTCGTCGATGCACTCGACGCTGATCATCGTCGAATCCATATCCGACACGAGCAGCATCTTGCGCCGGTTAAGCCCCGATTGCACGACCAGGTCGATATTCCCCTCAAGCGATGCGAGCGCGGCGCGGGCAATGGCCAATTCTCCATCGAAGCTGATATCGACTGCCTTTCCCGCCTCGATCCAGGCGGTATCGACCGGTTCAAGCCCGGCATCGCGCAGTCGGTCCTGACATGCTGAAATCATGCCATTGTTCAGCGTCTCTGCTGCTATCAATGTCGCAATCGCCATGCCGAATCCCGCCAAAACCGAGTCAGTCGCGCTTATTGCTGGTCCCACTGCCAGCGGCAAGACCGCTTTGGCCTTGTGGCTGGCAGCAAGACACGATGCGACGATCATCAATGCCGACAGCGCGCAGGTGTACGCCGCGCTGCCGATCTTGAGCGCGCAGCCGACGCCCGGCGAAATGGCAAAGGTGCCGCATCGGCTGTTCGGCTATCTTGATGGCAGAGAGGCTTGCTCCGCAGCCCGGTGGGCGGGCGATGCCAAAACCGCCATCGCCGAAGCATGGGACGAGGGGCGACTGCCGATACTCGTCGGCGGCACGGGCCTTTATCTGCGCACCTTGCTTGATGGCATTGCCCCTGTGCCGGAGATCGACGCTGATGTGAGGGCAGCCGTGCGCGCTTTGCCAACGGGGACCGCCTATGCCGCGCTGATGGCCGAAGACCCCGCCTCCGCAGCTAATCTCAACCCCAATGACGACAGCCGGATCAAACGCGCTCTGGAGGTCATCCGCTCTACCGGACGCAGCATTGCTGCATGGCGCAAGGCGAAGGCGGGCGGGATAGCAGACGACATCCGCCTTCACCCGATCATCCTCTTGCCGCCACGCGACTGGCTGCACGAGCGTTGCAACCGACGGTTCGAGGCGATGATGGCCGCAGGTGCGGTCGAAGAGGTCAGGCACTTGTTGCAGCAAGACCTGCCTGCAGATCCGCCCCTGCTGCGCGCAATCGGCGTGCCGGAAATCGGTGCGATGCTGGCAGGCGAGATCGATGAAGCCGAAGCCATTGCGCGTGGTCAGGCGGCAACGCGCCAATATGCGAAGCGGCAATATACCTGGTTTCGCAACCAGACTTCTCCCGACTGGCCTCGCTGGAATGGGGAACTAAGTGACTCGGAATATGAAAATATTGAAACAATATTACAGTTTTAGCGGTTGACATGCCATTTTCTAATTCGTAACAGCGCGCCCTTACCCGCCCTGCTGCGTTGCAGCATTAGGCGGGCTTCGCATATGTTGAGGACCGGAACCGTGGCCGAAAAAAGCGGCGCAAATATCCTGATCGAGGCCCTGCTGGCGCAAGGCGTTGATACCGTATTCGGCTATCCTGGCGGCGCAGTGCTGCCGATTTATGACGCGCTGTTCCAGCATCCCAAGATCCGCCATGTGCTCGTCCGGCATGAGGCTGGTGCGGCGCATGCGGCAGAAGGCTATGCCCGCGCCACAGGCAAGCCTGGCGTGGTGCTGGTTACCTCCGGCCCCGGCGCGACCAATGCTGTCACCGGCATCGCCGACGCTTTCATGGATTCAATCCCCATGGTCGTGCTGACCGGACAGGTCGCAACCAATCTGATCGGCTCGGATGCCTTTCAGGAGGCGGATACTGTTGGCATCACGCGCCACTGCACCAAGCATAATTATCTGGTGAAGGACCCTGCCGAGCTGGGCGCAGTCGTCGCCGAGGCCTTTCACATCGCAACGCAGGGCCGCCCCGGCCCAGTCGTCATCGACATTCCCAAAAATGTGCAAGTCGCCAGCGCCGAATATGGTCGCAACGCTAGCAATGCGGCCAAGCGCTATGTACCGCCCAGCGACGCGGACTTCGCAACAATCACCCAGGCGGTCGAACTGCTGGCCAAGGCCAAGGCGCCTATCCTTTATACCGGTGGCGGCATCATAAACAGCGGCCCCGATGCCAGCGAAGCGTTACGCGAATTGCAGGCATTGTGCGGTGCTCCTGTCACATCGACGCTGATGGGGCTTGGCGCTTTCCCGGCATCCGATCCGGCTTGGCTCGGCATGCTGGGCATGCATGGCACCTATGAAGCCAATATGGCGATGAACCAGTGCGACGTCATGCTGTGCCTTGGCGCGCGTTTCGATGACCGCGTGACCGGCCGCCTCGATGCCTTTTCGCCGGGCAGCACCAAGATCCACGTCGATATCGACCGCAGCTCGATCAACAAGACGGTCCGTGTGGACCTCGCCGTCGTCGCCGATGTCGGCAAGGCAATCCGCCAGATGATTAGCGTGTGGAACAGCCGCAAGTTGAAGGCTGCCGACCTTGGCGAATGGTGGCAGCGGATCAAGGGCTGGCGCTCCGTCGGTTCGCTCAATTATCCGGCGAGCACAGCGGAGATCATGCCGCAATATGCGATAGAGCGGCTGTACCAGCTTACCAAGGACAGGAACCCGATCATCACCACCGAAGTCGGCCAGCACCAGATGTGGGCTGCGCAGCACTTCCACTTCGACGCGCCCAACAAATGGCTGACCAGCGGCGGGCTCGGCACCATGGGCTATGGCCTGCCAGCCGCAATCGGCGCGCAGATGGGCCACCCGCAAGCGCTGGTTATCGACATTGCCGGCGAGGCCTCGATCCAGATGAACATCCAGGAAATGGGCACCGCCACCCAATATCGCCTGCCGGTCAAGATATTCATCCTCAACAATGAATGGATGGGCATGGTCCGCCAATGGCAGCAACTGACTTATGAGAGCCGCTATTCCAACAGCTATTCGGACAGCCTGCCCGATTTCGTCGCGCTGGCCGAGGCCTATGGCTGGAAAGGCATACGCTGCAGCGACCCTGCCAAGCTCGATAAGGCAATCGCCGAAATGTTGGCCTATGATGGCCCCGTGATGTTCGACTGCCGCGTGTCAAAGGAGGCAAATTGCTTCCCGATGATTCCGAGCGGAGCCGCGCATACCGAAATGCTGCTCCACTCGGACGAGGTCGTCGGCACGATGGATGATGAAGCAAAGGCATTGGTGTGATGGACGCGATCCGCCGCCCCAGCCGCGCCGACATGGCAGCCATCGGTTCCATCGTGGAGACGACGGGCATGTTCCCTGCCGACATGCTGGAAGACATGATGGCTCCTTATTTCGGCGGAAACGAGGATGAGCTCTGGTTTGTGATAGGAGAAACAGCGCGAGCCGTAGCCTATGCCGTCCCCGAAAGGCTGACCAACCGCACATGGAACCAGCTGCTGATTGCTGTCGATCCCGCGCAGCAGGGACAAGGCTTGGGCAAGGCGCTGATGCGCAATTTGGAAGCGACGGTCGCGGCGAGAGGCGGGCGGCTGATCCTCGTCGAGACCTCAGGCGTTCCGGATTTCGAACCCACCCGCACATTTTACCGCGCCATCGGCTATACCGAAACCGCCCGCATCCCCGACTTTTACGATGATGGCGACGACAAGATTGTCTTCACCCGGAAACTGGCAAGCTGATGCGCATAAAACAGGAAATCGCCGAACGGCATGTTTTGACGCTGACCGTCGATAATGAGGCGGGGACGCTGGCGCGGATCGCGGGGATGTTCACCTCGCGCGGCTATAATATCGACAGCCTGACCGTCGCAGACATTACCGAGGACCATCGCACCAGCCGGATCACCATCGTGACCAACGGCCCGCCGCAGGTGATCGACCAGATCATTGCGCAGTGCGAGCGGCTGATCCCGGTGCACAAGGTGACCGACCTGACCGAGGCTGGCCCGCATGTCGAGCGCGAGCTGGCGCTGGTGAAGGTGTCGGGGACGGGCGACAGGCGCGTCGAGGCAATGCGGCTCGCCGATATTTACCGCGCGCGGGTGATCGATGCGACGGTATCGAGCTTTATCTTCGAGATTACCGGCGGGCCGGACAAGATCGACACTTTCATCGCGCTGATGCGCGAACTTGGGCTGGTCGAGGTTGGACGTACCGGTATCGTCGGCCTGATGCGTGGGTCGGGAGAGAGTTGAACATGTTAAAAAAATCACTGATGGGCTTGGCGCTTTCTATCTGCGCAACGTACGGCGCGCATGCTTCGACTGATGCAAACAAGCGTATGGCAGTCGAAGTATTCCGCGCGCTTGAAACGGGGGATGTGACTGTATTAAATCGGGTTTTTGCCGACAATGGCTTCAATCATGTTGGCGGAGAAACGCGACCGCGGAACGGACCCCACAAAACCTTTTTTGAAGCAGCGCCCTTTGTCGGCGCGCTTTCGAACCGGGAGGTTGTAACATTTGAAATAATTGCCGAAGGCGATCTGGTAGCTGTGCGCTCGCGACTGTGCGGCAACCATACGGAGGCGCCTTTGTTGGGAGTCGCCCCGAGCGGTCGGAGGATTTGCGGACATTACCAAAATATCTATCGATTCCAGGACGGAAAAATCATCGACAATTTTGTTGCCAACGATGCGCGCGCTATTGAGGCGCAAATTCGCGGCGAAACCAATTGAGGGAAAACCATCAATATGAAAGTATATTATGACGCCGACTGCGATCTCGGCCTGATCAGGGACAAGAAAGTCGCGATTGTCGGCTATGGCAGCCAGGGCCACGCCCACGCGCAGAATTTGCGTGATAGCGGCGTCAAGGACGTTGCCATCGCCCTGCGCCCCGGTTCGGCGACGGCAGCAAAAGCCGAAGGTGCAGGCTTCAAGGTGCTGTCCAACCAGGAAGCCGCCGCATGGGCCGACATCGTGATGATCCTCGCGCCCGACGAGCATCAGGCAGCCATCTATGCCGAGGACCTACACGCTAATATGAAGGAAGGCGCTGCGCTTGCCTTTGCCCATGGCCTCAACGTCCATTTCGGCCTGATCGAGCCTCGCGCGGACCTTGACGTCATCATGATCGCGCCGAAGGGTCCCGGCCACACCGTGCGCAGCGAATATCAGAGAGGCGGCGGCGTTCCCTGCCTGATCGCGGTGCATCAGGACAAGAGCGGCAATGCGCATGATGTCGGCCTTGCTTATGCCAGCGCAGTCGGCGGTGGCCGCAGCGGGATCATCGAGACCAATTTCCGCGAGGAATGCGAAACCGACCTGTTCGGCGAGCAGGCCGTGCTGTGCGGTGGGATCACCCACCTGATCCAGGCCGGGTTCGAAACGCTGGTAGAGGCAGGTTACGCGCCCGAAATGGCCTATTTCGAATGCCTCCATGAAACCAAGTTGATTGTCGACCTGCTCTATGAAGGCGGCATTGCCAATATGCGCTATTCGATTTCGAATACCGCCGAATATGGCGACATCACCACCGGCCCGCGGATCATTACGCAAGAGACCAAGGCCGAGATGAAGCGGGTGCTGGCTGACATTCAATCAGGCCGGTTCGTGAAGAATTTCGTTCTCGACAACCGCGCCGGACAGCCCGAGCTGAAGGCATCCCGCAAGGCCGCCGCCGCCCATCCGATCGAGGAAACCGGCGCAAAGCTGCGCGCAATGATGCCTTGGATTGCCAAGAACAAGCTGGTGGACAAGGCGGTTAATTAGGGCCGCTCTCAAATTCGTCATCCTGAACTTGTTTCAGGATAACAAACTAACGCTGTACGTTATCCTGAAACAAGTTCAGGATGACGAGAAATTGGTTGGCGCACTAAGGGCATTTAACGGGCTTGAAAGATCGGGGGACGGCTCCACTTTGGTACCGTCCCTTTCTATTTTCCAAAGGAGCGCCCAATGCGCAAAGCCCTCATCGCCCTATCGCTATTCGCCGCCGTCCCGCTTGTCGCCCAAAGCGCGCCGCAGGTGCCCGGCACCGCCGACGCCAGTCGCGTCACCGCTGGCAGCTATACCGTCGATCCAAGCCACACACTGGTCGGCTGGCGGGTCAGCCATTTTGGCTTCAACGATTATTTCGGGATTTTCGGCGATGCGACCGGCACGCTGTCGCTTGACCCGGCAAAGCTGAACGAAGCAAAGGTAGATATCACTATCCCTGTCAGCAAGGTGACCACAGCGAGCGCAGGCCTGACCGAGCATCTGCTGCGCGCTGGTAAAGATGGCGGAAAGCCGGATTTCTTTGGCCCTGCCGCCGCTGACGCCAAATTCACCTCAACCAAGGTCGAGGCAAGCGGAACCACCGCGAAAATCACCGGCAATCTGACGTTGAATGGCGTGACCAAGCCTGTCGTGCTCGACACCGAATTTGTTGGCGCCGGGGCCAATCCGTTCAACAAAAAGGATACGGTCGGTTTCCACGCCACCACGACGATCAAGCGCAGCGATTTTGGTATCACCTATGGCGTGCCGCTGGTGTCCGACGACGTTGCTCTCGACATCACTGTCGCCTTCGAAAAAGCCGGCTAAAGATTAGCGCGCACAAAGCCGCGAAGTCACGAAGGTCATTCTAATCGGCTCTTCGTGCCTTTGTAGCTTTGTGCGATCAATATTCTTATGCCAAAGGCTGTTCACCAACCCTTGCGATAGGCCGCATCAAGCGCAGCCTTGGCCTCGCGATATTCGGCCTCCAGCTGATCGACGAATTCGGCAACGGTTTTCACATCCTTGACCGCGCCGATGCCCTGCCCCGATCCCCAGATATCCTTCCAAGCCTTTGCCTCGGTATTGCCGCCAGAGCCGAAATTCATTGTGGAGATATCTCCTTTGGGCAAATTATCCGGGTCCATACCAGCCGCGCGGATCGACGGGGCGAGGTAATTGCCGTGCACCCCGGTGAACAGGTCGGAATAGACGATGTCGGCAGCCCTGCCTTCGACAATGCCCTGTTTGTAGCCATCGACAGCATTGGCTTCCCGCGTGGCGATGAAGGCACTGCCCATATAGCCGAGGTCTGCGCCCATTGCCTGCGCGCCGAGGATTGATGCGCCATGCGCAATCGAGCCTGACAGCGCGACGGGGCCGTCGAACCATTCGCGGATTTCGCGCACCAGCGCAAAGGGAGAGGTCACGCCGGCATGGCCGCCCGCACCCGCTGCAACGGGGATCAACCCGTCAGCGCCCTTCTCGATGGCTTTCCGCGCAAAGCGATCATTGATGACATCGTGCAGCGTGATTCCGCCCCAGCCATGCACCGCCTGATTGAGCTCTTCACGCGCGCCGAGCGAGGTGATGGTGATCGGCACCTGCCATTTCGCGCAAACGGCAAGGTCCTCCTCAAGCCGGTTGTTCGATTTATGCACGATCTGGTTGACCGCATAGGGAGCCGCCGGACGATCCGGATTGTCGCGATTATGCGCGGCCAGTTCCTCGGTAATGCGGTGCAGCCATTCGTCGAGCATCGACACCGGACGGGCATTGAGCGACGGAAAGCTGCCGACAATCCCCGCCTTGCACTGCGCGATGACCAGATCGGGTCCCGACACCAGGAACAGCGGCGAGCCAATCAGCGGCAGGCGGAGCGTATCGAAAATCGGGGGGAGTGCCATGGTCGTCAAATCCTGTTTTGCTGCGTGTTGCGCAGGGTTTAGACAGTCAAAAAAGCCGCTGTCAAACCGGGCTTTTGGCTATGCCCGATGCCGTAGCGTCATGTTGGGCCGGATGGTCGGATGTCACGCGACGGAACGGCGAAACGACGATGGATAGATTCAATTTGGTTCACCCAACGCACCAACGGACCAACGAGGCTGACGCCAGACAGCAGCCAGTTTCTATCCCGGAAGCCTAAATGAATACCCTGCGCTTCGCGCCAAACGATAGTCTTTGGTGCGTTGGTGCGTTGGGTGAATCTCTTCAAATACAACACCCTTGGCGTGTCGTTCCGTTGTCCCGTCGCGTGACATAAAAATACGCTAGCACGCACGAAAATATCCTACACCGCAACACAAATGAAAAAGGCGACAGGAAAGAGGGACGGTCGGCGCGGAAGCGCTGGGCGTGCTTCCGGCCCACTGGTGCTGGATTGATGGTGACGAGGCCCGTGGGGCTTCGTTCCCGTCACCGCCCCTTCTGCTGGTCCGCCCACCAGGCTTGCGGGAAAGAGGCTCCACCCACCCGCTGCCTGCCGCACCGCTGCCCCCCTTGGAAAGGGGCTGGCGCGGGGTCGATTGCCGCATAGGCCGCAACCGCCGCTCCGGACTCCGGTTTGCGCTGGTCTGAGCTTGATGCAACAGGCTCTATTGCCCGTGTTGCACGCCCTCCGCGCCGACCGTTGCTGCTGGTTGACCCGTTTGCATCGGTTGCACCTCTTTCGAAGGTGCCGCCTTTGCATTCCTGCCCACCGGCGCAGCGTCCCGTCAACCAGACCCACGTTCTAGACCGCAGCCCGTCTGACAGCCAATCAAATAACCTATCTGGTTATTTGTAGGACAGCGGGAAATTTCGCAAATTTCGACTTATAGCTTATCCAATTGAAAAACTTGCGATCTTTTTCGGCGGCCGTGTTGTTTTGTGAGGCTGTGCTGGCCAGTTTCATAAAAGGAAAAGCGAAAAAGGAAAAATAGGCCAGATGTTGGGCGCACACTTTGAGGCCTATCAAGGCACATATTGATGGCAGGGCTAACGCCCTTTTTTCTTTTTCCCTTCGTGGCTTTGATGAAACTGTTTCTACCCGATCGCCTGCCCGGTCTTCGCCCAGTCCGCGAGGAAGCCTTCGATGCCCTTGTCGGTCAGCACATGTTTGAACAGCCCCTTGATCACGGCAGGCGGCGCGGTCATGACGTCGGCGCCGATCTTGGCCGCCTCCAGCACATGCACACCGTGACGCACGCTGGCGACCAGGATTTCGGTCGCGAAGGCATAATTATCGTAAATCAGCCGGATGTCGCTGATCAACTGCATCCCGTCAAAACCATTATCGTCGTGCCGCCCGACAAAGGGTGAGACGAACGTCGCCCCGGCCTTCGCCGCGAGCAGCGCCTGGTTGGCCGAAAAGCACAGGGTGACATTCACCATCGTTCCATCACTGGTCAGCGCCTTGCAGGTTTTCAGGCCATCGATCGTCAGCGGTACCTTGATGCAGACATTGTCCGCGATCTTGCGCAGGATTTCTGCCTCTTTCATCATCGTTTCGTGATCGAGCGCGACCACCTCTGCCGAGACCGGACCAGAGGTCAACGCACAAATTTCCCGTGTAACTTCAATGAAATCACGGCCAGACTTCGCAATCAATGACGGGTTTGTCGTCACCCCGTCTAGCAGGCCGGTCGCGGCCAGTTCCTTGATGTCGGCAATTTCGGCAGTGTCGGCAAAAAATTTCATGGGAACAGGCTCGCAGCAAAGAGGGGAATCACTGCATTGCCTATTGGCAAAAGCGGCGCCTAATGGACAGGATAATCGAAATGAGGGAGGATGCGATGACTGAAACGTTCAATCCGCAGTTGCTGACGGGCAAGGTCGCCTTTGTCGCGGGCGCATCGTCGGGCATCAACCTGCGCATTGCGCAACGCTATGCAGCGGCCGGGGCGAAGGTCATGGTCATCAGCCGCAGCGAAGAAAAAATCGCCGCTGCTGCTGCATCCGTCAGCGACGATGCCATCGGCATGGCCTGCGACGTGCGCGACTATGCAAAGGTTGCCGAGGCACTGGCGCACTGCCATGACCGCTTTGGCGAGATCGACATTGTTCTGTCCGGTGCTGCGGGCAATTTCCTCTCGCCCGCGCTCGGCATGAGCGCCAATGCCTTCAAGACCGTAGTCGATATCGATTTATTGGGCACTTTCAATGTGCTGCACGCAAGTTTTCAGCATTTGCGTAAACCCGGCGCATCGCTGGTTTCAATCACCGCAGGACAGGCGGTGCGCCCGATGATGTACCAGATCCATGCCTGCGCCGCGAAGGCGGGGGTAAACCAGGTGACCAAATGCCTCGCCATGGAATGGGGTCCGGCGGGGGTCCGCGTCAACGCCGTGTCCCCCGGCCCCATCGGCGATACCGAAGGCATGGCCCGGCTTGCCCCCAATGAGGATTTCGTCAAATCGAGCAAGGCGCGCATCCCGCTGCGCGATTGGGGTACAAAGGACGATATTGCCGATGCCTGCCTCTGGCTCGCTAGCGATGCCTCCCGCTATGTTACCGGTGCGATCATCAATGTCGATGGCGGCAGCGAGCTTGGCGATGCAGGCGGCGATGCGCTGAACCCACCGAAGCGGTAGCATTTGACGCGCCGTTACAACAGGCGTATCCTCTCAATCCTACGGTCGCCCACAAGATAGATTTCCTGCCTGTCGGGAGGTTTTCGTGGCGACTGTCTTGCACAGACATGGGTGGCCCGGGTGGCTGGTGCGGACGCTATTGTTCGCATCGCTGTTTCTGCTCGCTAGCGGCATAGCGGCCGGACAGGATCGCACGGTGCTCGACCCGCAGCGCGCGGCGCAGATCGTCCGCCAATTTGTCAGCATAGAGGCTGATCCGCAGCCGGAAGCTGTCGAGGGCCAGCCGCTGCGCTTCATCGTGCGCCGTAGCCGCGCGACCCGCGAGCGCACCGCCATCAGTTATCGCATCGATGACAAGCCCGTTCCGACATTTCGTCGCACCCAACCCTCGGTCGTGATCGATGCGGGGCAGCTTTCGGCTGAAATAGTGGTGCCGACGACCGATGACGACGTGGTGAACGGCGACCGCCCGGTAACCGTCACTTTGATGGATGTGTCGGGCAATGCCATTATCGGCAATGCACGGGCGATCGGCATGGTCCGCGACAATGACACGACCGTTGCCGCACCACGCCTGTCGATCCAGCCGAACGGCGATGTGGTGGAAGGAGAGGAGCTTAGTTTCACCATCTATTCCGACAATGCGCTGCCGCAAACGCGGCGCATCGCGGTCGAAGTGGCGGCAGCGGATGGCACATTGATCGAACCGGTTGCATCGTCGGTGCTGCTGCGCGCGGGAGAGACGTCGACAGCGCTGACCCTTCTTACGGCGGACGATAGAATATTGGCGCCACCGCGAGAGGTGCGGGTGACGCTGGTCGGTGACGACGGCTTCACGCTCGATGCAGCCCAGATGAGCGCGCGGGCGCTGGTCGATGACAATGATACAGCCCCGGCGCCGATCAAGGAGCCTCCGCCTGTCGAACCCAACACCCCGCCTGAGGCAGAAGACAAGGCCGAAAATCCCGCTACAGGCTGGGCAGCAGAACTTGCCGAAAGCCCTTTACCTGCAATTGCGGGCGGCGCTCTATTGTTGCTGGCAACCCTGTGGGCCGCCCGCCGCTTCATTCTGCCACATTTTTACAAGCTCGAATGGGACATGGGCGTACCGCACGCAATCAGCGCGACATCGTCGGGCAAGGCTGCGTCACTTGCGCCAAATGGTGGTGTCGAGATCGATCTGGGGCCGAGCGAAGCATTGGTCGTCGGTCCCTGTCCCATAATAGCGGAGGAGGAACGCGATGACGCGGATTGCTGAAGATCAGCCAGAGAGCTTTAACATCGAGCCTCTATTTGACGAGGCCGATCTAGATCGCGCCGCAGAAAAATTTCGCGCGCAACTGGACGAGGCATCGTCGCAACTGCGCGGCATCCCGGTGCCAATGCTGGGCGAAAAAATGGCGCAGGCGATTATGACCGAGGCGGGCAGCATCGATTGCCTGGCTCTATTTGCCAATGGCTGGGCAAAGCTGCGCGAAATCCTCGATCATGCCGACCCCAAAAAGCATCGGCAGGACCGGACGACCTTTGTCAAATTGGGCGAGCACAAGATTGAAGGCAAATTTGCGCCCGCCGCCACGCTGCGCTTTGCCGGTTTCAAAAGCGCGCGGATCGTCTTCGGATTGACGCTGACCGCCGAATTGAAGGCCGTCGAAATCGGCATACGCATGGCCCACATCCGCCATGTCAGCGGCGGAGAGGCCAAGATCAAGGTGAAGCTCGACTATGCAGGCGAAGAGCTTTGGAAAAGCGACATTAAGAAATTCGACCTGCCGATGAAACACCGTTTCCCCATGCCGGGCATCCCGCTGACATGGGAGGGGGTTGAGGCAGCGATGTTACCGCAGCAACCCGAACACCCCGATCAATAGCGGGTCGTTGGTTGCTTGCGGGTTGGCGCGGATATTGGCTTCTTCCAGGCCGATGGCGGCCCAGATGGCATCGTCGGCCTTTTGCGTAATGTCCTGCGCCAACGCGGCAATGTCAAAGCCGGTGACCGATTGCACTGCCTTTCCGATCACCTGATCGTCGAACAGCCGCAGACCCTCCGACACGCCTGGCACCATCGCATCAAGCAAGGCGGGGCCCATCTTTCCGCGCAGGAATGCGGTTGCGGCCTGCGGGCCGCCGCGCACAATCTGCTCTGCCGCCTCTATGCTGACCGAGCGCACGGCATCGGCAACCAGCGGCGCGGCGCGCTCCGCACCCTTTTCGGCAGCCCGGTTGAGCTGGCGTTGCAACCGGTCGCGGAACGCCTTGCTTTGCAGGATGACGCTGGCGATGTTGGTGCCCGTCTGTCCGCCAAAACGGTCAGGCAGCGCGATGCGCGCAACCGAACTGTCATAAAATCCGCCCGGCTGGAGCAATAGCGCAAAGGCATTTTGCGATGACAGCGTCAGCAAGCGGCGGATCGCCTCGGTCAGGCTGAGGCCGGGCATGCTCTGGCAGCCGTTCAGCGCCAGCAATGCGGTCGCCCCGCCAGCCAAAAGCATCGTTCGTCTGTTGATCATCGTGGTCATTGCGCCCCTCCCATAAATTGCCTGAATGGCATAACAGGCTTTGGCTGAACGTGCAGCAACTGATGACGCACGGTCCCTCGCGCTCTATAGGCTTGCCATGAATCGCCCCCCACCCACCGGTCACCGCGTGCGCGTCATCTTGCTGACACAAGCGGTGGGTCCGTTCGACTATCGACTGCCCTTCGGTATGGCGGCAGAAGCCGGGTCGATTGTCGTCGTGCCATTGGGCCCGCGCAAATTGCTGGGCGTGGTCTGGGACGATGGCATTTTCAGCGACGAAGCGGTCGAGGAGCACCGGCTTCGCAATGTGATCGAGGTGGTCGATGTTCCTCCCATAGGCGATGGCCTGCGCCGTCTGGTCGATTGGGTCGCCGACTATTATCTCGCCAGCCATGCCTCTGTGCTGCGGATGGTCGTATCGCAATCGGCAGCGCTTTCGGCGGCGGGGACGATTACTGAATATAGGCCATCGGGGCACGAGCCGTCGCGGATGACACCGCAACGTGCCGCCGCGCTCGATGCGCTGGTCGACACGCAAGGGCTGGTGCGCGAGCTTGCCGCCGAGGCAGGGGTCAGCGACGCGGTGATCCGCGGCCTCATCAAATGCGGCGCGCTGGAACCTGTGCAGGTCAGCATCGACGCGTCCTCCCCCAGGCCCGATCCGTTGCACCATCTGCCCGATCTAAGCGAAGCGCAGGAGGCCGCCGCAGCGGTGATGCGCAATGCCGTGCGCGAAGGCGGCTTTGAACCAATGGTGCTTGATGGCGTCACCGGTTCGGGCAAAACCGAAACCTATTTTGAGGCGGTCGCAGAGGCTCTGAAATGCGGCAAGCAAGTCATTGTTCTCCTGCCTGAAATCTCGCTGACCCAGCCTTTCCTGCAACGCTTTGCCGCGCGGTTCGGGGTGGAGCCTGCGACCTGGCACAGCAGCATAAAGCAATCGCAACGCCGCCGGGTCTGGCGCGGCGTCGTGAATGGGACGGTACAGGTTGTAGCTGGTGCCCGCTCGGCGCTGTTCCTGCCCATGGCCAATCCCGGGCTGATCGTCGTCGATGAGGCGCATGAGATCAGTTTCAAGCAGGAGGACGGCGTCCGCTACCATGCCCGCGACGTGGCGGTGATGCGCGGCAAGTTTGAAGGCTTCCCGGTCGTACTGGCCAGCGCCACGCCCGCACTCGAAAGCCGTCATATGGTTGCCATCGGGCGCTATAAGGGGTTGGAAATCCCGTCGCGCTATGGCGCGGCGAAAATGCCGGTGATCGAGGCCATCGACCTGACTCAGGACGCGCCCGACCGGCAGAACTGGATCGCACCAACCTTGCTGAAGGCTCTGGAGGAACGGCTGGAGCGCAGCGAGCAGAGCCTGCTGTTCCTAAACCGGCGCGGCTATGCGCCATTGACCCTGTGCCGCGCCTGCGGCCACCGCTTTCAATGCCCCAATTGCACCGCATGGATGGTCGAGCATCGGCTTGTCCGCCGCCTCGCCTGCCACCATTGCGGTCATGTGATGCCACCGCCTGATAGCTGCCCCGAATGCGGCGCGGAGGACAGCCTTGTCCCCTGCGGCCCAGGGGTAGAGCGGATCAGCGATGAGGTGCGCCGCTATTTTCCGGAGGCGCGCACCTTTGTGGCCACTTCCGACACACTTTGGTCACCTGAGAAGGCGGCCGAATTTGTCGCCCGGGTCGAAGCGAAGGCCGTGGACATCATCATCGGCACGCAGTTGGTGACAAAGGGCTATCACTTCCCCGATTTGACCCTCGTTGGCGTGATCGATGCCGATCTGGGGCTGGAGGGCGGCGATCTGCGCGCCGCGGAACGGACATTCCAGCAGATCGCCCAAGCCGCCGGGCGTGCTGGCCGTGCCGAAAAGCCGGGGCATGTCTATATCCAGACACGCAACCCCAACCACCCGGTGATCGCGGCATTGGTTGCGGGCGATCGCGATGCCTTTTACGATGCCGAGACCGCGCAGCGGCAACATGCGGGTGCGCCGCCCTTTGGTCGTTATGCCGCGATAATCATCTCGTCGGAAGATGAACGCGAAGCTATCGAAGCCGCCCGCGCTGTCGGCGCGACAGCCCCCAAGGCGGACGGCATGTATGTTTACGGCCCTGCCCCGGCTCCGCTTGCGATGCTGCGTGGACGGCACCGGCAACGGCTGTTGGTGCATGCGCAGCGATCGGTCGAACTGCAGGCGATCTTGCGCGGCTGGCTGGGGGAGCTCGATTTTCCAAAAGGTGTGCGGGTTGGGGTGGATGTGGATCCTTATTCGTTTTTGTGACGCATAAAGCTCAACTAAAATCCGACTATCCCGAGCGAAGTCGAGGGACTATGCCGAGCGAAGCCGAGGCGTTGGGCGTGCAAGGTCCTGGGCTACGCTCGGACGAGTGCCTCGACTTCGCTCGGCATGGGCGGGTTTGGTGTGGGCAAATTGGGGGGCGGAAGCATAAATGACAACAAACCGCGACCCATCGCTCGACGCCTTCCGGGGCCTTACTGTCCTGCTGATGATCCTCGTCAATTTGCAGGGCAATGGCGATGCGGCTTTCGTGGCGCTGAAACATGCCGAGTGGCACGGGATGACGCTGGCCGATGTCATTTTCCCCTGGTTCCTGTTCATCGTCGGGCTGTCTGTTCCGCTGGCACTCGACCGCGCGCATAGCGGGTTGCCATGGCCAGCGGTGCTCAAACGGACAGCGGTGTTGTTCACGCTTGGCGTAATACTGGCTTGGCTGATCCGCCCGGTGGAGTTCGACCAAATCCGCTGGATGGGCGTGTTGCAGCGTATTGCCTTCGTCTATCTGGCCTGCGCGGCGCTGGTGCTGGTGACCAACGGGTGGATGGCAGCCGCGTTGCTGGCGCTCGCCGCGCTGCTTGCCCACAGCGCGCTGCTATTCGTGCCGGTTGCAGGCCTCGACAGCCTTACGCCGGGCAATGGCCTGAACGGCTGGCTTGATCGCGAGTTTCTGCCCGGGCGGCTGTTGCGCAAGACTTGGGACCCTGAAGGGCTGCTCTCCACACTGCCAGCCATCGCATCGGGACTATTGGGTGTCGCTGTAATGCGCGCAAAGGCAAAAGACGTCACCCGCGCAATGATCGGCGTGGCCATGATCATTTCTGGCTGGCTCGCAAGTTACGCTATCCCCGTCAACAAGGCGCTGTGGAGCGCCAGTTTCGCGATGCTTACCGCAGGCAGCGGGCTATTGCTCTGGATGGCACTGCGGCAAATCTGGCCGCGTATCGCTGGCAATCCGGCCGCACGGCTGGCAATCCTTTTCGGGCAGACTGCGCTGACATTCTATGTCCTGCACATGTTCCTGCTCGCGATTATCGTGCGCAGGCTGCCCGACGGGACGCGCGTTTGGGACTGGCTCTTTGCGCAACTTGCTGCCACCGGGGTGCAGCCTGCCCTAGCCTCGCTGCTTTTCGCGATACTGGCCGGAATTATCTGCGCCGCGCCTTTGCCCTGGCTCAGAAAACGCGGGCTGCTGATCAAGGCCTGACGCATACATCTTTCCGCAAGCTGAAATATGCTCTATCCTAAGCTGTCTTATTTGGATAATACAGTCTTTCCATGTTTTTCCGCCGGTCAAAGCCCGAACCTGCCCTATCCGATATAGACAGCCGCCTCGCCGCGTTCGACCAGGCCTATGCCGCGCGCTTTCCGGGCGATCCGCAGCCTTGGGAGACACCGAAGTTTGAAGCAGCACCTCCGCCGCCATTAAAAAGGGCTTGGCTGGGCAAAAGCCGCCGCTGGTGGATTTCGCGTGCTTTTGCGGGCTTCCTGTTGCTGCTGATTGTCACTATTTTCTGGCTGGCGGTCACCGCGCCCCTATCAAAATCGCTGCAACCCATCGCCCCTCCCCGTATCACTCTCCTTGCATGGGACGGCACGCCCATTGCCCGCAACGGCGCAGTCGTGGATCGGCCAGTCAAGGTAAAGGACCTTCCGCCGCACGTCGTCCAGGCATTTATCGCCATTGAGGACCGCCGCTTTTATTCGCACTGGGGCGTCGACCCGAGAAGTATCGGTCGCGCGCTGTGGAGCAACACATTTGGCGACGGCATCAAACAGGGCGGCAGCACGATTACACAGCAGCTCGCCAAATTCACCTTCCTGACGCCCGAGCGCAGCATGACGCGCAAGGCGCGTGAAGCCCTGATCGCCTTCTGGCTCGAAGGCTGGCTGACCAAGGACGAGATCCTCGAACGCTATCTGTCGAACGCCTATTTTGGTGACAATGTCTATGGCCTGCGCGCGGCATCGCTGCATTATTTCTACCGCCAACCCGAGCGGCTGACGTTGAGTCAGGCGGTGATGCTGGCAGGGCTGGTGCAGGCCCCCAACCGCCTTGCTCCAACGCGCAACCCGCAGCGTGCGGCAAAACGGGCAAAGCTGGTGCTGAACGCGATGGTGGCAACCGGCGCGCTGACCGAGCGCCAGGCCGATGCAGTGCCGATTGCCAAGGTCGATGTTCGCTATAAGGAAACGCTGCCAAGCGGCACCTATTTCGCCGATTGGGCGATGCCGCAGGCGCGCGCGCAGGCGGAACTTGGCTATGCCGACCAGACGATCCGCACAACGCTCGATTCGCGGCTGCAGAATATCGCACGGCGGGTGATTTCGCGCGCGCCGCTGGGCAAGGCGCAGGTTGCGATGGTCGTGATGCGCCCCAATGGCGAGGTCGTCGCGATGGTCGGCGGGCGCAGTTACAAGGACTCGCCGTTCAACCGTGCAACGCAGGCAAAGCGGCAGCCGGGATCTACCTTCAAGCTGTTTGTCTATCTGGCGGCCTTGCGCTCCGGCATGACACCCGAGACTTTGGTCGATGACAGCCCGATTACCGAAGGTGCCTATCGCCCGAAAAACAGCAATGAGCGCTATCGTGGCCAGATCACGCTGAAGCAGGCTTTTGCACAATCGAGCAATGTCGCAACCGTCCGCCTCTACCAGAAGCTGGGCCACAATGCCGTTGCCCGTGTGGCGCGCGAGCTTGGGGTCGATAGTCCGATCCCCGAAGATTCGAGCATTGCGCTGGGCAGCTCCGCCATGACGCTGATGGAGTTGACCGCCGCCTATGCTGCGCTTGCCGCCGACAGCTACCCGGTCGAGCCGCGCGGTTTTCTTGCCGAGGAGGAAAGCTGGTTCGACTGGCTGACATCGGGCACACGCAGTTTCGATAGCCGCACGCATGACGATATGCTGGAATTGCTGCGCGCTACCGTCGATGGCGGAACCGGCCGTGCCGCGCGCCTCGCCATCCCCGCCTATGGCAAGACAGGGACAAGCCAGGATTATCGCGATGCTCTGTTTATCGGATTTGCAGGCGACCTGGTGGTCGGCGTCTGGGTCGGCAATGACGATAATACACCGCTCAAAAATGTAAGCGGTGGGGGCTTGCCTTCGCGCATCTGGCGCGACTTCATGGCGCAGGCGGTGAAGGGGGCAGGCACGAGGCCAGCGCCCAAACCCGCCGCAAAGCCCGATCCCGAAGGCCCGGTCGAACCGCTCGACCTGCCCGAGATTCCTGACCTCAAGGCCCCTGATGTGCGGATCGACCCCGACAAGGGCGTTACGGTGAGCGGCGAAATAGAGGGCGTTCCGCTCGATCTGACCATCGACAAAAATGGCATCGATGTGCAAAGCCGTGAGAAGCAGCCTCAGCAAAGATAACAAAAAAACCCGACTATCCCGAGCGAAGTCGAGGGACTATGCCGAGCGTAGTCGAGGCTTTGCGCGCTCAAGGTTCTCGGCTTCGCTCGAATTAGTCCCTCGACTTCGCTCGGGATAATCGGAAGTGATAGGCAATTGGGTCGCGACCACAGGAGAGAATTTGCGTGCGTTTGATCCTTGCCTTTCTTCTCCTGCTGCTCCCGACCCTCGCCCATGCCGATCCGGCAGACATAGCCGCCGCCAGCCGCAGCGTGGTTCGCGTGGTCGTCTTTTCCGAGGCTGACCCCGGCTTTCCCATCGGCCACGGGTCGGGCGTCGTCGTCGCACCCGACCTGATCCTTACCAATGCGCATGTCGTTGACGAAGACGAATTTGGCACGCGCATTTCGGTCGCCATTGTTCCCGGCGAAGGGCGCAGAACCTATGAGGCCGAAATTGTTGATCGCTCGCCCGGCAATGATCTTGCCTTGATCAAATTGCGCAATGGCGCGCGGCTGACGCCAGCATCCTTCCTGTCGGGCAGCATCGAGGATGGCAGCGATGTGTTCGCGATCGGCTACCCGGGCGGTGTCGATATCGCTCAGGGCCTCGCCATGGAGGACATGTTGCGCCCGCAGGTTCCCGTCAAAACCAAGGGAAGCATCTCGGGCGGACGCAGCGCCAAGGATTTCGAAACCCTGCTCCACACCGCCGCCATCGGCAGCGGCAATAGCGGCGGGCCGCTTGTCGATGCATGCGGCCGCGTGGTCGGGATCAACAGTTTCGGTACTGTGTCGAACGGCGGCGATGCAGAGTTTTTCTTTGCCATCGCTAATCGCGAGGTGCGCAATTTCCTTGCCCGCAACAAGGTCTCGATGCGTAGCGTCGATGGCCCCTGCTTGTCGCGCGCAGAATTAAGCCGCGCCGAGGCCGAGCGCGCCGCTGCCGAAAAAGCCAGGATCGAGGCCGAAAATCGCGAGGCAGAGGCAGCGCGCACCAAGACGCTGGGCGAGGCACGCAAGGATGCAGAATATGCGATCATCGAAAGCCGCGAAAACCGGATGCTGCTAACCATCATCCTCATCGTTGCGGCTTTGGGGGCAGCGGGAACCGGCTGGCAATTGCTGGAGCGTGAACGGAAAGGCCATGCGAAAATAGCCTTTGGCGTCGGCGCATTATTACTGGTTGCGGCGCTGCTCGCCTGGTTCACGCGGCCGGGCTTCGATCAGGTCGATGAACGGGCAAAGGCTGCGCTGAAAGATTCCGCCGATCCGGCTGCCAAGGCCGTAGTTGCCAATGCGGGCCCGCAAATCTGCACCATCGACCGCAGCCGCAGCCGCGTGACCGTGTCCGATACCAAGGACGTCAAATTCGACTGGTCGGCGACCGGCTGCGTCAACAATCGCACCCAATATGCCGAAGGTTCAGGCGGCTGGGTCCGCACGTTGGTGCCCAACACCGAGGCGCAGGTTTCGATCATAACATTCGACCCCAAAACCAGCAGCTACCGGATTGAGCGGCATTTGCTGGGCGAGGAGGCGATGGGCAAGGCACGTGAGGCGCGCAAACGCTTTGAGGTACAAAGTTGCTCGGCTGACCCTGCAATAATCGACAAGGTCGCGCAAATGAACAGCGCGGTGCGCGAATTGCTCCCTGAACAGGCAAACGAGGTGTTGCAGTATAACTGCACCGGTGGTTAGAGCCGCGGCATGGCCGACCAAACTCCATTGGAACATTTCAAGCAGGTGCTGACCGGCACCGCGCGCGCGCTGGCGCATGAGCCGGAGGTTGAGCTGGCGTTTACCGCCGACGCACCGACGCAGTCAGGCAAGAATTTCCGTGTGCCAATGCCCGGTCGCTCGCTGCCACCCGATCAGGTCGCCGAAGCGCGCGGTTTTGCCGACAGTTTTTCGCTGAAGCTGAAACATCATGATGCCGCCAGCCACGCGGCGGCGCGCCCAGCCGAAGCCATTGCCGCCGCTGCCTTTGACGCGGTTGAAAACGCCCGGGTAGAGGCTTTGGGCTCGCGCGGCATGGCGGGGGTGTCAGCCAACCTAAACCATGCGCTCGACATGCGGATGCGCACCGACCCGATCACGCGCGCGCAAGGACCCGACGAAGTGCCGCTATCGACCGCACTGTCGCTGATCGTTCGCGAGCGATTGACCGGACAGGCAGTGCCTGAAAACGCGCGCGCCGGGGTCGATATGGTGCGCAATTGGATCGAGGAGAAGGCAGGCAGCGATCTCGATGCGCTTGGCCTTGCGCTCGACGACCAGCGCGCCTTTGCCGCGCTGACCCAGACAATGCTCGAGCATCTAAACCTCACCGAAGGCCAGATCGACCCCACCGAGCCTGAGGATGCAGGCGAGGATAGCGAGGACGAGCAGGATCAGGACGCCGACAATGACGCCGAGGATCAGGGCGAGGCGGGCACAGCCGAAGCACGCGCCGAACCGCAGCCTGACGATGGCGAAGCTGCGGAGAGCGAGGCTGACCAGTCCGACATGGACGATATGGCCGATGGCGACGGCGAACTGGGCGACGACGGGATGCAACCCGTGTCGCCCCATCGTCGCAACTGGGATCATATGCCGCAATCGGACTATAAAAAATGGTCCGAAAAATTTGACGAGATTGTCGGCGCAACCGAGCTTGCCGACGAAGATGAACTTAATCGCCTGCGCGCCTATCTCGACCAGCAGCTTGCCGGCTTGCAGGGCGCGGTCACGCGGCTTGCCAACCGGCTGCAGCGCCGGTTGATGGCGCAGCAGAATCGCAGCTGGGATTTCGATCAGGAGGAAGGCCTGCTCGATGCCGCCCGGCTGGCGCGGGTGGTGGTCAGCCCCGGCCATTCGCTGAGCTACAAGATCGAACGCGATATCAAATTCCGCGATACGGTGGTGACTTTGCTGATCGACAATTCAGGCTCGATGCGCGGGCGGCCGATTTCGATTGCTGCGATCAGCGCCGACATATTGGCGCGCACATTGGAACGCTGCGGGGTGAAGACCGAGATATTGGGCTTCACCACTCGTGCATGGAAAGGCGGACAGGCGCGTGAGGACTGGCTCGCCGCCGGTCGCCCAGCGATGCCCGGCCGCCTCAATGATTTGCGCCACATCGTCTATAAAAAGGCCGATGAACCCTGGCGGCACGCGCGCCGCAATCTCGGCCTGATGATGCGCGAAGGACTGCTCAAGGAAAATATCGACGGCGAGGCGCTGCTCTGGGCGCACAACCGCCTGATTGCGCGGCCAGAGGATCGACGCATATTGATGGTGATCTCGGACGGCGCGCCGGTCGATGATTCAACGCTATCGGTCAATCATGGCGGCTATCTGGAACAGCATCTGCGCAAGGTGATCGAGATGATCGAAGGCCGCTCGCCCATCCAGCTGATCGCAATCGGCATCGGCCACGACGTGACGCGATATTATCGCCGCGCGGTTACCATTATGGACGCCGAGCAATTGGGCGGGACGATGATCGAGCAGCTTGCGGGTCTGTTTGACGAGGAATGAGCTTGCAATTCCGCGTTATGCTGACAGAAGTTTAATCGTACGATTAAATTTTGGGGGAACAGAAAATGCGAGTCAGCGAAGCCGTTGCCAGCCGCCGTTCGGTGCGTGAATTTCTCGACAGACCTGTTGATCGTGCGATGCTTGAGCGCGTGCTTGAAAAGGCACAGAACGCGCCGTCGGGCGGCAATACGCAGCCTTGGAATGCGCATATCCTGACCGGTGAACCCCTGCAGAAACTGCTTGCGGCGACTGCGGAAGTGCTCCCCCAGGGCCCTGCTGCGCATAAGCCCGAATATCATATCTACCCGCCCGAGCTGGATGGCGTGTATAACCAGCGCCGCTTTGGCGTCGGCGAAGCGCTCTACGCCGCGCTCGACATCCCGCGCGAGAACAAGCTGGCGCGGATGATGTGGTTTGCGAAGAATTTCCGCGCCTTTGATGCGCCGGTGCTGATGCTGGTCCATACGCCCCGATATATGGGTCCGCCGCAATGGTCGGACATCGGCATGTGGTTGCAGACCATGGCGCTGCTGCTGCGCGAGGAAGGGCTCGACTGCTGTTTTCAGGAGGCTTGGGCGATTTACTCGCCGCAGATCAGGGCCTGTGTGGACATTCCCGACGACCATATCTTTTTTTGCGGCGCAGCGATCGGCTATCGGGACCCCGATGCGCCCGTGAATAATTTCAAGGTGCCAAGGGCGCCGCTCGAAGAGGTCGTGAAGTGGGAGGGGTTTGATTGACCGTCGTCCCCGCGCAGGCGGGGACCGTAGGCAAAAATGCGTAAACCACCTGCGACCCCCGCCTTCGCGGGGGTGACGTGCTTCTTGACCTCCTCCGCAAGCTAAGCCATCGCCCAACCCCATGTCCGACCTCAAACTCTTCAACAGCCTGACCCGCCAACTGGAAACCTTCACCCCCGTCCACCCCGGCGAGGCGCGCGTCTACAGCTGCGGGCCGACGGTCTATAATTACCAGCATATCGGCAACATGCGCGCCTATGTCTTTGCCGACACGCTGGGCCGCGTGCTCAGCTATAAGGGCTATAAGCTGACCCATGTAATCAACATCACCGATGTCGGGCACCTGACAAGCGACGCCGATGCCGGCGAGGACAAGATGGAGAAAATGGCCGCGTCGCAGGGCAAGAGCGCATGGGACATTGCGGCCTATTATCAGGAGGATTTCGAACGCGATCTGGAGCGGCTCAACATTCGCAAGCCTGCGCACCCACGCGCGACCGAATATGTCGATGCGATGATCGAATGGGGCAAATCGATTGCCGACAAGCATTGCTATGAGCTGGCGAGCGGACTCTATTTCGACGTCTCGACGGTTCCCGAATATGGCCGCCTTGCGCGCGCGGTAACCGACGATGGTGAGGGCCGGATCGACGAGGTTGAGGGCAAACGGAACAAGGCCGATTTCGCCATCTGGCGCAAGACACCTCCTGGAGAGACCCGGCAGATGGAGTGGGATTCGCCCTGGGGGCGCGGCGCTCCGGGCTGGCATCTCGAATGCTCGGTCATGTCAAAGGCACTGCTCGGCATGCCGTTCGACATCCACACCGGCGGCATCGACCATCGCGAGATTCACCACCCCAATGAGATCGCGCAAAACCAGGCGCATGAATGCTCCGCAGAGACCGGCGCGCGCATCTGGATGCACAATAATTTCCTCGTCGAGCGCAGCGGCAAGATGAGCAAGTCGTCAGGCGAGTTCCTGCGCCTGCAACTGCTGGTCGACAAGGGCTTCCACCCCCTCGCGTACCGCCTGATGTGCCTGCAGGCGCATTACCGGAGCGAGCTGGAGTTTAGCTGGGAGGGGCTGCAGGCGGCTTTTGTGAGGCTGAAGCGGATGGTAATGGCTGTCACTGCCCTCAAAGCGCGTCATGCTGAACTTGTTTCAGCATCCATCGTGCCCAACAACCCTTCCGTCGAGACGGAGAGATGGACCCTGAAACAAGTTCAGGGTGACGTTAACGTGGGTTCTCTGTCAGGCAGGGCTGCCATATTCGATACATCCATAGCTGATGATCTTAATACCGCGATCGCTCTCACCTCACTGGAGGAAACGATTGGATTGAAGACAGCTGGAATAGCCGAGAAATTGCAGTTGATACAAGGCATGGACCAAGTTCTGGGCCTAAACCTCCTTAAGCTCACCCGCCAAGACCTCCGCATCCGCCCCCAAGCCGCCACCATCACCGAAGCCGAGATCGAAGCCGCCCTCACCCAACGCAAGGAGGCCCGCGCTAACAAGGATTTCGCCACATCCGACCGCATCCGCGACGAGCTGATCGCCAAGGGTGTCGAGGTGATGGATGGCGATCCGCTAGACTGGGATTGGAAGCTGGATGTTTGACGGTTTAACACTGCACCTCGTCACCCCCACGAAGGCGGGGGTCCATCACCATCTGTTTACCTTTCAGCAACAGGTGATGGACTTCCGCCGTCGCGGGAGCGACAAGGCGTTCAATCTGCGCCGTCGGAAGTTGCATTCATGATCGTCAAAATTGCCTGGCTCATTCTCGCGGCAATTCACGCAACGCCCGCGCTGGCGCTGTTTCGTCCGGCAATGATCGGCACGCTCTATGGCGTCGACCGCAACAATCCGCTGTTCCTGCTACTCCAGCACCGGGCGGCGCTTTTCCTCGTCATTTTCCTGCTTGCCGTCTGGGCCGCTTTCGATCCAGCCAGCCGCCGCGTCGCCAGCATTGGCGTGGGGGTCAGCATGGTTTCCTTCCTGATCCTCTATTGGTCCGCTGGGTCCCCGCCCGCACTCCGCACGATCGCCATTGCCGACCTTATCGGGATTCCCTTCCTCGCCTTCGTGACATGGAAAGCCTTCGCCGCGTGAGCAAAACCAAACTCGTCATGGCGGGCCTTGTCCGGCCGCTGATCGAACCCCGCCTGCCCGAATGGGTCGAACCGCACTGGTTCATGACCCGTGAGGAAGCCTTGGCCCTCGCGCCGATGGCCGAAATCGGCTGGTTCGACATGTATGACAAAGCGGTGATGGCCGAGGTAATTGCCGCTGCGAGCAATCTGAAATGGCTGAACAGTATTTACGCAGGTGTCGATCATCTGCCTATCGATGTGCTGCGCGAGCGCGGCGTGATGCTAACCAATGGCGCGGGCATCAACGCGATCACCATTGCCGAATATGTCGTCATGGGAATGCTGAATATCGCCAAGGGCTATCGCGACGTTGTCCGCGCGCAGGACCGGCATGAATGGCTGACCGACTCGCCCGGCAAGGTCGAGCTGTTTGGTTCGAAAGCGCTGCTGCTGGGCTATGGCGCGATTGGCAAGCTCGTAGAAGAGCGGCTCAACGCCTTTGGTGTAGAGACCAGCATCGTCCGCCGCACCCCCGGCCCCAATGCCCTCGGTCTCGACCAGTGGCGCGCGCGGTTGGGCGAATTTGACTGGATCATCCTTGCGGTTCCATCCACGCCGGAGACCGAAGCTATGATCGGCGCGACAGAGCTTACGGCTATGAAATCGAACGCCGTGCTGGTCAACATCGCGCGCGGGGAAGTGGTCGATCAGGGTGCGTTGGTCGCTGCGCTCAGGCAGAAGCAGATCGCCGCTGCCTTCCTCGATGTTACCACGCCAGAGCCCCTGCCCGCCGACCACCCGCTATGGACCCTCGACAATGCGCATATCAGCATGCACCTGTCGGGTCGGGCGCAGGACAAGATGTTTGTCCGCTCGGCGACACGCTTTTTCGAAAATCTGGAACGCTATCGCAAGGGCGAGCCATTACAACCGCTCGTCAATTTGGACCTTGGCTATTAAATTACCGTAGCCCTGAGCCTGTCGAAGGGCGCTTCTCTGGCAAACGCCCTTCGACAGGCTCAGGGCTACGGTTTAGGAGAAACCACGTCATGCCGAACCCCGCCGAAATCTGGCACAAGGTTGCCATGTCAAAGGATTATGCGACCATCGCCGCGATCCTGCACGATGATTGTGTGTTTGAAAGCCCGGTGGTGCACACACCGCAAGTCGGCAGGGACATCACCGCCAAATATCTGACCGCCGCAGGCCATACGCTGGGCAATGCCGAATTCGAATATGTCGGCGAATGGCACCGCGAGAACAGCGTGATCCTCGAATTTCGCACCACGATCGACGGTATCAATATCAACGGTATCGACATGATCAGCTGCGATGACGATGGCCAGATCACCCATTTCAAGGTCATGGTCCGCCCGCTGAAGGCCGTGAACATGCTCCACCAGAAGATGGGCGAAATGCTGGCAAGCTTGGCTTGATTTTCCGCCAAGCCGGAACAACGGCAATTGCGCACGGTTCGCTCCCTGTACCTTTGTGTCCAAGGAGAAGCATTATGGCCAATTTCAACGATGACCGGCGGACGCATATGTCCGGCAATAGCGATATCCCTGTACGGCGCGGCGTGAACTGGCTGGCATGGCTTCTACTCGCGGCCGGTGTTATCGCTTTGATCGTCTTTCTGACGCGGCGAACGGATATCGAAAATGATGGCGTACAGGCAAGCCTTGACACAGATACCCAGGTTGCGCTGATCGTCGATGCGCCTTTGGACGTCGCCTAAACGCTGAGCTCGCGCCATTGGCCGGGCAGAAGCCCATCCAGCGACCACTGGCCAACCGACCAGCGCACCAGCCGTATCGTGGGAAAACCGACAGCGGCCGTCATCCGACGCACCTGCCGGTTGCGACCTTCGCGGATTGTCAGCGCTAACCAGCTGTCGGCCACCGTCTTTCGATACCGCACCGGCGGATCGCGGGGCCATAGATCAGGCGCGTCGATGCACCTCGCTTCAGCAGGAAGCGTCAAGCCGTCCTTCAATCGCACGCCTCTTGCCAACGCAGCAAGCGCCTCATCGGTGACGCTTCCATCCACCTGGACCCAATAGCATTTGGCCATTTTGTGCTTCGGATCGGCAATTCGTGCCTGCAACTGCCCATCATCGGTCAACAGCATCAACCCCTCGCTATCCATGTCGAGCCGTCCGGCGGGATAGACATTGGGAAAATCGATATAGTCCGACAAGGTCGGTCGCGGCGAACCTGCCGTCCCCTTGTCGGTGAATTGCGGCAGGACACCATAGGGTTTGTTGAACAATAGTAGGCGCGGCATCGGCGCTGATTATCGTTGCTTGTCGGGCCAGAATTTCAGTTCGCCTGCCCGGACGGGGGCATCGACAATTTGCGGCGGCTTCCGTGAGAGCGATGCGGCTGCAACCACCCCCGCAATCGCGCCGAACAGATGCGATTCAAACGACACATAGCTTTGTGTCGGCATCACACCCCAGACCATGCCGCCGTAGAAAAACAGCACAGCGAGCGCGATGGCGATATTGCGTGGGCTGCGTTCGTACCAGGCAAGCGCAATGACGAGGCTCCACAGCCCGAAAATCCAGCCGCTTGCGCCAATATGCTCGCTGGGCCGCGCAAACAGCCAGACCAGAGCACCGCCCAACAGGATGATGATCGCGCTGGCCTTTGCGAAATAACGCAGGCCCTGCAGCAGGACGAGCGAGCCGAGCACCAGAAAGACGAGCAGATTATTGGCGAGATGCGCGATATTCGCATGGATCAACGGCGCGGTGGCGATGGTATAGGCCCCGCCAATCTCGCGCGGCTCGATACCGAAATTGGAGAGATAGCCGCCAGTCAGTATATTGAGACCATGGACGCCGACCATAGCCGCGCCAATGCCCGCTATTGTTTTCCAGTGCCTGATCATGACCGCCTCCTGCTAGCTGTATTATCCATATAACACATCTCACGGAAAGCGAAAGGGCCGAAGCAACAGGCGTGGCCCTTTGCCATTTACACGACCAGCTGCGCACCGAGTGCAACGATCCGGTTTGAAGGGATCCGGAAAAACTCAGCCGGGTTATAGGCGTTGCGTTGCAGGAATATCAGGATCAAATCCTGCCAGAAAGGCAGGCCTTCTTCCCGTGATGCCGCAAGAACATTGCGCCCGACAAAATAGCTGGTCTGCGTCGCGTCCAACGGCTTTTCCCCTTTTGGCAGGGCGCGGGCAAGGTCGTTCGGCACGTTGGGACTGTCCATAAACCCGTAACGCAGGACAATCCGGCCAAAGCTCTTGTCGATCTTGATCACCTCCGCACGTTCGTCCTCGGCTACATGCGGTACGCTGGCGGTGCGGACCGTCAGTATCAGGTTGCGCTGGTGCAATACGCGGTTGTGTTTCAGATTGTGCAGGATCGTGCCCGGAACGCCTTCGGCATTGGCGGTCAGATAGACTGCCGTTCCCTCGACCCGCGCAACCTTGCTGTTCGCCATGGATTTCGCCAGTTCCTGCAGCGTCATGCTATGTTCGTTTTCGATCGTGTCGATCAGCCGTTTGCCACGCACCCAGATGTAGATGATCAGGCATATGGCCGCCCCCACCGCCAGCGGCACCCATCCACCATCGACCACGCGCAATATGTTCGCACCGAAGAAAATGAGGTCGATGGCAAGAAAGGGAATGATCACCACAAGCGATTTTGCCAGGCTCCATTTCCACAATTTGTGGAGCACGAAAAAGGCAAGACAGGTCGTCATCACCATCGTGCCGGTCACAGCAATGCCATAGGCCGATGCCATCGCCGAAGAGGTGCCGAACTGCACCACAAGCAACCAGACGCCGAACAACAGCATCCAGTTTATTGCCGGAATGTAGATTTGCCCCGCGCTGCCCGGCGATGTCTGGACAATCTTCATACGTGGCAGCAGGCCGAGCTGGATAGCCTGCTGTGTCAGCGAATAGGCACCGGTAATAACTGCCTGACTTGCAACAATCGTTGCAAGGCCCGCAAGAATGATCAGCGGTACGCGCAGATATTCGGGCGACATCAGGAAGAACCAGTCGCGTGTTTCAAGCGGCACGCCGGCTGTCTGCGCCTCTTGCAGCGCGGCCATCGCAAAGGCGCCCTGTCCGAAATAGTTGAGCGTGAGCGCCGGGAAAACCAGTAGGAACCAGCCGAGCCGGATCGGGAATTTGCCAAAATGCCCCATATCTGCAGTCAGCGCTTCGGCACCGGTTACCGTCAGAAACACCGACCCCAGTACAATGAGCCCGATCATGCCGTTGCTTGCAAGAAAGGTCAGCGCATGGTGCGGCGACAGCGCCCCAAGGATCGCAGGGTAATCCAAAATATGGGAAAGGCCCAGCGCCGCGAGCGAAAGGAACCAGACGACACAGACCGGACCGAACAGCTTTGATACCGTTGCCGTTCCGCGAAACTGGATTGCAAACAGCGCAATCAATATGCCCAATGTTATGGTGATGATGGTTTGTTGCGAAATATTCTCTCCAACGCCTGGAATGGTTTTGGTGCCCTCGACTGCGGAGAGCACAGACAATGCCGGGGTCAGGATGGCATCGCCGTAGAATAGCGCAGCGCCAATCGATCCCAGCACAAGAACGATGCCCTTGCGCCCGCCGATCCCCCGGCCCGCCAGCGCCAGCAGCGCGAGCACGCCGCCTTCGCCGTCATTGTCAGCGCGCATCAGGAACAGGACATATTTGATCGTAACGACTAGGATCAGCGACCAAAGCGCCAGACTGAGCACGCCGAAAATCGCCGCCTCCTGGATGCCACCCGAAGGCGCGCTGTGATGAAGCGCCTCTCGAAAGGCATAGAGCGGGCTGGTGCCGATGTCGCCGAATACGACCCCTATCGCGCCGACGGTCAGCGCGGCGAGTGAATGTTTGTGGATGTTGGAAAATTCAACCGAACCCGAATGCGTAACTTGCATGACCGGAAACTCCGTTGTTGGGGCGGCGGCAAATACGCTTCCTATTTTGCAATGCAACAAAAATCGCTTAACGGCATAACCGTTTAATATCAGTATTTTATCTCCATATATAAGTCAATGCAATCGATTGACTTCGGCCTTTTCTCGCACTTGCGAGACACGAATCGAACAAAAGGCCGGTGCGTTTCCACACCGGCCTTCCATGTTTTAGCGCGTTGCCGAGCAGAGTGGATTAGAAATCCATGCCGCCCATGCCGCCCATGCCGCCGCCCATCGGCATTGCCGGGGCCTTGTCTTCCGGAGCGTCCGCGATGGTCGCTTCGGTGGTGATGAGGAGGCCAGCAACCGAAGCTGCATCCTGCAGCGCGGTGCGCACAACCTTGGTCGGGTCGATAACGCCCGAAGCCTTGAGGTCCTCATATTTGTCGGTCGCAGCGTTGAAGCCCTGCGTTTCGACAGCTTCGCGCAGCAGGTTGCCAGCGACAACCGCACCGTCATGGCCGGCATTTTCGGCAATCTGGCGCAGCGGAGCCTGGATTGCCTTGCGGACGATGTCGATACCGCGGGTCTGGTCGTCATTCGCGCCCTTCAGCCCATCAAGAGCCTTGGTGGCGTAGAGCAGAGCGGTACCGCCGCCGGGGACGATGCCTTCCTCAACCGCAGCGCGGGTTGCGTGCAGCGCGTCGTCAACGCGGTCCTTGCGCTCCTTCACTTCGACTTCGGTCGCACCGCCAACCTTGATCA